>ERZ1643249.4888-NODE-4888-length-10978-cov-10.968141_pt1 | contig 10978 bp, 11 predicted proteins | sample MGYA00579263_ERZ1643249 | MGnify/ENA primary metagenome ERZ1643249 (study PRJEB29033, sample SAMEA4952264) | chicken gut metagenome | biome: Broiler Chicken; feature: Gastrointestinal Tract; material: Caecum | place: Ireland | collected 2018 | study: Broiler...
TTTAAAATTTCTTTAGAAATTGTAGTAGGATGTTTTTGAATATTATCAGCTATTTGATAAAACTTAAAACCTAATTTTAACAATTTTTCTATATCTTCTCTATTAAGCAAAGTCAAATGTTTTTGATAGTGTTTGTTATGTTTATTACTCACGATATTCACCACCGTTCAAAGCATCATACAATTTTATTTCAAGTTCATATATGTAATGCTCTATTGTTTGAATATCTTCCTCTGTGCATAAAGCAAAGTCAATTAAATCATCTAAATACGCATTGTATTTACCAGTTTTAATACTTCTTAAAAATTTAATCATTTCTTTAGTATGACACAAAATATCATTGATAATTATCTTTATTTCTTCATCTATCATCTTTTTACCTCATTTCTAGTATTAGATGAAACAACAAGGAAATTATACAATAATCTAATTCAAAACTAAATTCTAGTTGCTTATACATAGAATTTACTTTTGTACAAATTAAATTTTGTCCAAGATTAAATTCTAGATAGGTAGAATTTCGTTCCAAGACTAAATTCTAGTTTTGAGCCAAAACTAGAATTTACTTTTAAACTTAAAGCAATTGAAGAAAATAACTAAAAAGTATTGTAAAATAAATAAAAAACAGTTATAATATTAGTTATGCACCAGTAGCTTAGTTGGATAGAGTGTTCGGCTACGAACCGGAAGGTCGGGGGTTCGAATCCCTCCTGGTGCACCAAAAAAGAGAGTTTTTAAAAGACTCTCTTTTTATTTTGTAACTCTCTACGTATTGATTTTAGTGCTTTTTAGCATTTTAAAATTTTTTGATAAATTCTGCTTATATATTAAAAATTTCTGCTATTGCATTACTTATTGCATTACTTTTTATTTGTTGTTAAATCCATAAGTAATGCCAATTTTATATATCTTGTAAAATGTCTTTGAAAATATTCTTACTACAATTCTTTCTTTCCAATTTAATTCTTTTTTTACTTCATTTAATACTACATCTTTCATTTACAATTCAATCTCCTTTTATTGTTTTATCAATGTTATTGTTCATCTTTAATGTAATTGTGATACTTTTAGTATTATTTTAGTATAAAACACGAACTAATTACATGTTTTTTTATGAAAAATGCATTTTTATTTATGAACGAATATTTTTATTATGCGAAAATTAGTTTGATATATTGGTTTGAGTTTATTATATTCATTTTTTAAAATTGCAACATTTCTGTAGATTTTTGTTGCATGAAATTTGTCGAAATTTTGATTGACAGTGGATATATTTTTTGATATAGTATAGAAGATCGTTTTAACACTCACCATGACAGCTTGGTTGTATTAGCTAGCAACAGGCTGTTATAGTTATAGCACTTGTTGCTAACATCATGCATCTAAGTTTTTGCTTATTTGCAACGAGGAGGTGAGTGAATTTGGAAGTAGGACTTTTAGCAGTTAAGTTTCTTGGTATAGTTTCAGTAGCATCTATAGTAGCGATTGTGTTATGTGTTTTAGCTGTCTTAGGTTACAATACATATATAAAATTTCAAGACAAAAATAAAAAAATTGAAGTCTGTGCTGAGGACACAAACTCCAAAAACGATTCGCATGAGTGAGACTTTGGTCTTGCTCATATTATTTTATTTCTATTAACTATTTTTTATCACAAGTATTTTTATTTTTCAATAGCTTTTGTTAAAATGTAATATTTAAGTAACAGAATTGTAACATTTCTTTTACTTTCTGTCAATATTATACCATAATTTTTTACAAATTGCAAATTTTCAAAATCCTGATTTTCCTTGAAATATCAATCAAAAATCGGCTCTTTATTTTCCATTTTAAGACGTTTTTATTTTCAAGCAATATACTTATATACCCTGATTTTTAACTGTTTTCGAGGATTTTAAAAATTTTTTAACTTTTTTTGAAAAAATACTTGACATACTATGCATAGTATAGTATAATAATAATCAGAAAGGAGGTAGATAGATATGGCAAAGAAAAGACAACAAAAGAAAAGTTTAAAAAAGCTTATAGCTTCTATCCGCAAAAACAGAGAGCTACAAGCTAAACGCAAACAACTTTGGCAAGACATAATGGCTATACACCATTTGTTTGACTAAGTCGAGAGAGGGGTCCCCTCTCTTGCATATATAAATTATATAATATATAATTAAAAAAATCAAGAGAGGTGGTTTTAATGGCTAGAAATTATGAAAAAGAAAGAGAATGGCAATTAAAAAAATATGACCAAATACGAGCTAATATTGACAAAGAACTTGGAACAGAATTAAGAGAAAAATTAAAAAGTGAAGGAAAAAGTATTGCTGGCTGGGTTACAGAGAATGCAAAAAAATATTTGAAAAAAAATTAAAAAAGTATTGACATACTATGCACAGTATGGTATAATATATTTAACTTAAGAAAAGAAAGGAAATGATAAAAATGAGAAAATTAAAAAATGTTGAAATTGCAAAATATATATTTGAAGAAATGGAGAAAAAAGAAAAAACATATGAAATTGATTTTAATAAAATTTTAAATATGGTTGATGATTCAATAGCATATGATGATGACTTTGAAAAAGATGAAAATGGAGATAATTGTGTTGTACTTATCAACGGAGATGAAGCAACAGTAAAAAAAGTATATAAAGGAACTACTGGAATTGAACTAAAAGCTATTAATCCTTACTATCCACCTAGAATATTTACAAAAGAGGAAATAAAAGATTTGCCAGTCAAAGTTATTGGCGTTGTTGAAAAATCTATAAGGAATTTTAAAAAGAATAAAAAATAAAAAAGTGAGAAATGTGTTGAAAAAATAACGCAACTCGACACATTTCTCTACCACAAACACTATTGAAAGTGAATGTACTTTTATTATATATGAAAGTGCCTTTATTTTCAATAGTTTATTAGAAAAATTTATCGAAAATGGAGGTATTTTATTATGGGAAAAGTAAAAGAAAAAGGAAATCGGGCAAGGTACACTATATAAATCTAGCAAAACTGGTTTGTATATGGGTCAATATGTTTATGAAGGAAAAAGACATTCTGTATATCAAAAGAAAAATGAAAAAATTGGAGATTTTAAAAAGAGATTTAATGATATTTTATCTAGTATTAATCGAGGTGAATATATAGCAGAAAATACTATATCTTTATATCAAATATTAAATAATTATATTGAAGATAAATATAAAAATGGCATTACATCAGACAGAACTTATTTAAGGAATAAAGAAACATTAAAACAACTGAAAAATTGTTGCAAAGACTTTGTAGACAAATCTATTCAGAAAATAACAATAGAAGATGTTAAAAAATCTTTGCCAAATCTTAGACAATTGAAAACAACTAACGCTAAAACAAATGAAATTGTAGAAAAAACTTATTCACAGAATACAATTGATAAAATATATGCATTACTATATAAAGGTTTTAAAATCGCAACTTTAGAAAGAATTGTGCCATATAATATTATGGATGCCGATACTATTAGAAAACCTAAATCGCTAAAAGAGACAATCCCTGTCGAGGCATTGACTGTAAATGAAGAAAAAGCATTGATTAAAATATTAAAGGAAAATAATCATAAATACAATAATATTATTCTTGTTTCTCTTTTTTCTGGGATGAGAATAGGAGAAGTTCTTGCTCTTACTAAAGATAATATAAATCTAAAAGAAGGTATTTTAGTTATAAATAAAACTTTGACTAGAGATAAACAGGATAAAGTTATTTTGGGGAAAACAACAAAAACCAAGAATGGAATCAGAAAAATATATATAAACTCTCAACTATATACTGTTTTAAAAGATGTTTTAAATAATAATAATGTTTCTAATATTTATAATTTATTGTTTTATGATTATCAAAAAAATAGTTTTATTACTCCTTGTGAAATTAATTGCTACTTAAGAAGACTTAATGACAAATATAAATTCTGTAATCATATACACACTCATATGTTGAGACACACTTATGCTACTAGATGTATTGAAGCAGGAATGTCCGCTAAGGTTCTTCAAAAAAATTTAGGACATTCTAAAATTCAAACTACTTTAGACACATATACAAGTGTCTTTGAAAAATTTAATATAGAAGAAAATCAAAAATATGATATATATATGAGTTCATTATAAAATTCTATTGCATTACTATTGCATTACAAAATATAAAAATCCTTTATTTTAATATAGTTTCAAGACTTTTTATCCAGTCTGGTGCGCCAAAAAAGAGAGTTTTTTACAACTCTCTTTTTATTGTATATATTGCCCACAAACATTAAATACTTTACTTTTGCTAACTCAAGTCTTTCTTATAAATCTACTTTTCTAAAAACGCTATTATCCTCTTCAATTTCAGGAGTATCACTTAAAATTTTATCTACAATATTTTCACTCAAATTGAATGGTACTACATATCCCTCTAAAGTACTGGCTTTATCATGTAATAATGTATTTTCACTATTAACATATATTTTTGATTTTCCTTTTCCATTTTTAGCTTCTTGTACTAAATTTGAAACTGGTGAATTTCCATCAAAAGCTACTACTACTGAGCTTCTACGCTCAAATATTTCATAATTAAAACTTTTGTATATTCCTGAATCTTCATTTTCTGTAGATATTCTTACTGCATTTATTTCATCATCATTTAAAAGATTATGGCCAACTTCTTCAGTTATCGTTTTAGGTATAATTGCATCTATTTCAAATTTTTTATTTAATTTTTTTGATATATCTAAAATTGCTTTTTCATAACCTTGCATTTTATGTCCTATTACAAAATAAGCTTTTTCGTTATTTACTCTTTTTATAAGTTCTGTTAATAATTTTTTACCTTCTTCTGTTAATACCGTTTCTCTTCCTTGTGCATTAAAACTTCCTCCTGCTATTATAATTGGTACTTTATCTGTTGGTAATTCCTTTATTTTCTTTCTCAAAGCTTCTTTTGAAGAAATTCCGACTCTAAGTCTTAAATTCATTCCTCTCTTTTTGCCTTCTTCTTCATTTTTAGCTTCTTCTTCTAATATTGCCTCTTCTAAAGTTCTTCCATTTAAAAATTCTTCAAATTTTATACTTTTTTCTTTAAAATATTTTTCCCTTTTTTGTATTATCTCTTCTTCTACATCTCTCATTTTTGAGAAATCATCATCGTTTAAATTTAATAAATTTTGAAGAGCCAATTGTTCATCAATTGTATCAACACCATAGAATCCACATCCATCAGTTCCTTGAACACATTTTACACCATTTTTTAAATAAGTTTTTATAGGATGTTTACTAATATCACTTAGATTATTTAGTCTTACATTAGAAGTCAATTGAAATTCTATAATTGCTCCTGTATCTTGCATTTTTTTAATTAATTGTTTTCCTTTAGTAGAAGTCAAACTTGGCGTATATAAACCATGACCTAATCTAAAGTTAGGCATGCTTTCTCCTGGCTTTAACGCAGCTTTTATACAATCTATAGATTTTTCTACATTATCTCTTAAACTATCATTTTCTCCTGCATGTATTCTTATTGTAAATTCTGGATCTTCTTCTTTAATAAATCTCACAATTTCTGTTATTACTGGTTGTAATTCACCTATATCATTTATCTCTTCACCAATAAAATCACTTCCGACTACATAAGGGCTTTTAGCAACTGCTTTCATTACATCAACATTTTCTCTTAAATAATTAACACTTGTTTTTTGATCTTTAATAATTGTTAACGGAATTCTTCTTATTCCTACTAATAGTCTAATTTTTACTCCTGTATCCTTTTCTATTTTAGGCATAACCTCATGTACTTGTTCTAATAATCTTATTGCTGGTAATCCTTTTTTAGTTAAATTTGTATCTGCAATTTCTACATAATTTATTCCTTGTTTTTGATATTCTCTACCTATCCATAGTAATTTATGTTGGAAAAATGTATTATTTTTATAAGGACTATCTTCTTTTTTGTCTTCTAACATTTGTTTTACCATTTGTTTAATATCTTTTTCGGGAATTTTATTTACTTTATCATCATCTATTTTTATTAAATCTTCTAAATATTCAACACCTCTAGCAAAAACATATCTATAAAGATATAACTTTTCTAGGTTTGTAAAAACTGCTTGTCCATCTTTTAATATCGCTAGACTGATTCTTATTTTTGAAATATTATATTCTGCATTTTCTAAATTATTAAGAATAAAATCTGCAAAATTAATAAATGTATTATCATCTATTCTTCTTGTTAAATATTTTCCTTTTAATTCAGAATCTTTGAATTGTTCTGCAACCTTTTCTCTTTGCTTTAATATCTTTTCTTCTTGTTTTTTTGTCATTTTTAAATTTAATTTTTTTATGTAATATAACGGATAACGAATTTGATTACTAATTCCTAAAGCAATTAAACAATCTGGAGTTAAATTAGCATTCATATGTGTATGTAAATCTGTTCTAAATTTTGACTTTTTTAAGATATATGATTTTACAATTGTCTTTTCTATTGGTAGATTATAATTTTTTGTTTGAGACATTAATGTCTTTGTTATTGCTGGTATTTTTGCTTTTATTTCTACTCTACCATCTTCAAATATATTAGCGATTTTAAATCCACCTAATCTGAAAATATAAACGATTTCATTGTCTCCATTAATACTTGCTGGTATTGTTCCTTTTATTATCTTCATGTCATTTTCATTTTTTATTGTTTTTACTTTACATATCTTCGCTAGATTTGTTATTAAATTTCCCGTATTATGATTTGGAGTTTCTAAAATATATGTTACTTCATCTTCGCTTGTTTTATATATGTTTACAATTATGTCTTTTTCTTTATCTAGATAAAACTTACTTAATAAATTTCCCATTTTATTCTCTCCATTTCTTTTCAAATAATTAAACAATATTATATCATATATAATAAAAAAGTTCAACACTTATGTTAACTTTTTTTTACTAAAGTGTAACTATTCATTAAAATTCGTAAAAGTGAATTCGTATATATTTATTTTAAATAAATATATACGAACTCACCCTAAGTTTCAATATTTTGATTATAAAATAGTTACACTTAGATTTTACTAATACTGAATAAAATCAAATATGCACATCTATAATATTACCTGTTTTTTGATTATCTCTTATACCAACAATATAGTTTTGCTCTTCTGCCACTTCTTTTGAAACTTTCCCATCTTTAAAAAGTTCAATATTATCATTTGTATTTGCTATAAACTCTTCTAAAATTTCTCTTTCTGTTTTAGTCTGTCCAGATTTTCTTTCATCTAAATAATTATTTTGCACTAACCACTTTGTTGAAGAATATATATCATCATTTCCTGTAGAAAGTTGTACAATAAAGCAAAATAGATAAACAATGCCAAATAACGCTAAAAAGCAAATTATAAGCATCATTAGATCTGCACCTTTTTCCCCTGTATACAAAGGTATGTCAATAACATAAAACATTCCTGCAATAGCTAAAAACAAGGCACTATAAAAAAGTGAAGAATATGGAAATCTTAAGGCAACATCCGCTATTTCAAGAGGATATATATATCCAACAATTGCTCCTGCTACTAGAATTATTAAACTTATTACAATAAATCTAGTATCTTTTCTTTTTATTGCATTAAACAATAGTTTTAAATAAAATAATAATACTAATACTGCAAATAGTGCTTCTGAAATTGCAAGCACATATCCAAATATTTTAAATGCTAATATTAAACACCCTAATCCGACTATCCCTAAAATAGTAAATATGCCACCACCACTTCTTAAACTTATATCCATATTTAACACCTACTTTCTAATGTCTTTATTAATTCTACTACATCAATATTAGGATTGTTTTTTATTAATTCTGAATATGCAATTGGGTATAAAGGTTGATTTTCATCTCCTGTATTAATACGACTTAATCTATTAGCATTATCTACTGACATCTTACTATAATTTGGAGTTGCTATACATTCTACTTTTCCATCTGCATAAATCTTTTGATATCCAATTAGGTGATAAGGATTACTTGTTTTCATTATATCTTGCACGCCTTCTTTCTTAAATGCAGATAATGATTTATATTTAATTACACAAGTTTTTATTTGTAAAATAATTGCAACCCTTTTACTTAAATTTCCTTGATTTCTTTGATAGCCCTCACTTACTATAGTTCTTACCACATTAGTTAATTCTTCAAATTGCTCTTCTCTTGACATTCCTTTTACTTTTTCATAGTATTCTTGTTTTTCTGCTCGAACAACCTTTTTTAAGGCTTTTTTATTTTTAACTTTTTTTACTATAAAATAAATCACTAGCACCCAAAATATTAGTGATCCTATTTGTATTGGTAATAATCTACTTGATATACTGTTTATTTCTGTTGAACTTCCTGCTGCAAATGTATTTTGAGTTAATGCTATTATTCCTATAACTATTGATATTAGTATTTTGCTAACTTTTTTCATCCTTTTCTACTCCTTTCAAATTTTATTACTTTTTGCCCTCATAAATATTTGCTTTTACATTCATATTCTTTTGGCAACATCATTATTAATCTAAAATTTCTGTTTGTTATTTTAGCTCTATAACTACTTTCGTTAACTCTTGCTTTTTTCTTTATGTTTTAATTATAGCAAAAAAAAAATTTTTGTAAATATTTTGTGAAAATTTTGTGATTATTTTATCTTTTCCATCATATATTTTTATGAGGTGTTTTCATTGATTATCAAACATATAAAAATTAATCATTTACTACTAATCTCAATATTAACATTAATAGTTTTTATTTCTTCATCTATTATATTTTTCTATTCACATAAAAATAATTCAACTATTCCTGTTAATTCTGACAATGAAAATGACTATATAAAATGGGTAGATTTTACTGTACCTTGTAATGTTTTAAAATTAACAGCCAATTTAGACATTAATTCACACAACAATAATGAAGAAGTAAAATTAAATTGGATTGAGTTATTAGCTTATTTAGCATGCATATATGGAGGGAATTTTAAAAGTTTTAACTCAAATGACTTAGATAAATTAGTAGAAAACTTAAAAAGCGGAAAAACAATGGAAGACCTCACTTCTACTTTAACTTTTTATGATTATTACTTAGAAAGTTATTCTGCTATTTTAAGTGGATTTATAGGCGATTATTCTATAGAAGTTTTAGATTCTAATAATAATAAAGTTTTTGAAAATAAATATGGATTAAAAGCCTTTCTTCCTATCGCAAAAAATTATTATTTCACACACTACAAAGATTTTGGGAATTCTAGATCATATGGCTTTAAAAGAACCCATTTAGGAAATGACTTAATGGGAAGTATAGGTACTCCTATTATAGCAGTTGAATCTGGAATTGTTGAACAACTTGGTTGGAATCAATATGGAGGATGGCGTGTCGGAATTAGAAGTTTTGATGGAAAAAGATATTATTATTACGCTCATTTAAGAAAAGATCATCCATATGTTGAGGGATTAGAAAAAGGTGATACAGTTAAAGCTGGAGATGTTATTGGATATTTGGGGATGACTGGATATAGCGTGAAAGAAAATGTTAATAATATTAATGTTTCTCATTTACATTTTGGTATGCAACTTATTTTTGATGAGTCTCAAGTTGATAGTCCGAATGAAATTTGGATAGATGTTTATGAGATAATAGAATTTTTAAAAAGTAATTCTTCTGAAGTGTATATTTCAAATGAAGAAACCAAAGATTATTCTAGAAAATATGATTTTATGGAGAATTTTTTAACTGAGTAGGTCGGTTGGTTGGGGACGTGCCAAAATGGACAATTTTTGTTCAAAAGGGACAGACCCTCAAAAAATAATAAATAACATGACATATATTTATAAAATTATAATATATATGTCATGTTATTTAGTGGTGCACAAAAATTGAATTATGAGGTCTGTCCCTTTTGAACAAAAATTGTCCATTTTGGCACGTCCCCAACCAACCAACCTGATCCGTCTGTCTGCTCAAACTTCTAACGTCCTAATTTCACTACAATATCTTTTTTTATCTTTCCTCTATTAATCTTCAAAGTAACCTCTTCATTAGGTTGTTTCGTATAAATATATTCTCTTAAATCATTCATCGTATTTAATTTTGTTTCATCTACTTGTGTAATTATATCCCCCTCTTTTATTCCTGCACTTTCTGCTGGACCATTTTTTATTACTTCTGTTACATAAATCCCTTCTTGAAAATTACTACTAATTCCATTTTCTAAATATGGTATTACTTCTTTGTCATATGCATATACACCAATTTTTGCTTCCTGGAAATTTCCTGTATTTTTATAACTTTCAATTATTGGTTTTACTATATTTATAGGTATTGCAAAACCTATTCCTTCAGCTGAAGATATTTTCACTGTATTTATTCCTATCACTTCTCCATTTGGATATATCAAAGGTCCTCCGCTATTCCCTGGATTTATTGTGGCATCTGTTTGAATTAAATCAGTCATATATGATGTATTTTCTTCTTCTTCTAATTTTATTGTTCTATTTTTTGCACTAATTATACCAGAAGTAACAGTTCTTCTAAATTCAAAACCTATTGGATTCCCTATTGCATATACTGTTTCTCCTATCTTTACATTATCTGAATCTCCTAATGTTATATATTTTAAATCATTTGCTTCTATTTTTACAATTGACAAATCTATACTTGAATCACTCCATACAACTGTACCATCATAATTATTTCCATTTTCTAATGTTACATAACACTTGCTATATTTACTTCCTGTCACATGTTCATTGCTTAATATATAGCCATTTTCTGTTACAATAATTCCTGTTCCTAGTCCTAATTGATTCTCTGTACTTTCTGAAAATATAGATGTCCCTGCATTTTTTAATTTTGATATTCCAACTACACTTTCCACAGTTTCTTCTATAACATCTGCCACAGTTTTACTTTTTTCTTCTACGTTTTCCACAGTTTGTTCTTCAATTGTGGATTGTGTC
>ERZ1643249.4892-NODE-4892-length-10975-cov-5.277106_pt1 | contig 10975 bp, 14 predicted proteins | sample MGYA00579263_ERZ1643249 | MGnify/ENA primary metagenome ERZ1643249 (study PRJEB29033, sample SAMEA4952264) | chicken gut metagenome | biome: Broiler Chicken; feature: Gastrointestinal Tract; material: Caecum | place: Ireland | collected 2018 | study: Broiler...
TATAATAAAGACATAGTTTTTCATATATATTTTTTAATCCTCTCTTTTCATTATAAAATTCCCGCTGAAATCGCGACGGGAGAATGGAAACCCTATGGGAACGATAAACCCATAGGGTTTTTGTATTAACAAATAGTTGACTTTTTTATCTCTAATTTCTTAATGGATAATTATTTTTTCAAGCATTCTGGTTTCTTTGGTTGGTACATTCCTCCATATGAAGCTAATCCAGCTCCGTTGATTGCTATCTTTTTTACAATAATTGCAATTAAATTTAAAAATTTCATTCTAATATTCCTCCTTCATGATCTGAAATTTGTTAATATATCACCCTAATATATTTTTGAATATATTAGTATTTGCACGAGTATCAATTCTGATCAGTGATCTTTGTATTAACTTTTTTATTTTCTAGTTTACCAATGGCAAATAGGATAAAAACAAGATATATAGTATTTGTTCCCAGTATAAAGGCAAAAGGGTCGAAATGATCTAAAACAAATAAGAAGAAAAAATCTATAGTTAAAATAATACGAGTATATATTCTGTTCTTTTTAATATACTTATCACTTAAAGGATTATTTTTGTTTATACATGGAGCCTTAAACCAGAGAGATAATAAACAAACTAAAAAAAATATTGAATATATATAATGAGCGGAAGATAAAGTACTCACAAATAGTACTAAGATAAAAGACAAATTGGTTAAAATAAAGCAATTCCAATAAGTTTTAGAATGATATCCACCGGCACAAAATCTTAAAGGCATAAAAAAGCACAAAAAAATTATACCGAATAAGAAATTAATTAATGAAGAAATTAGTAATATTGTAATAATAGAGAATAAAGTAGAAAAAGTGAGCTGAAAACCATAAATATAAATATCAGCTGAATCGGAGTTAATGATTTTTTTATTTACAAAAGAATTTGTTACATATTCTGATATTTTTAAAAGCATATTTAGTCCTTTCTGATTGAGTTTCGTATTTCAAAATTTTAGAAATTTATTGTGGGATTTTGTGTAAACAAACAATGTTATAACTGGATTTAAATTATAACATGTTTAAAAAGATATTTTTAAAATGTCCTTGAAATGCTGCAAAATGTCCTTCAATTATTAATCAAAATTTATAATAGCAACAACTCGAAAACTATTTTCCTTTTTTATACATTGCAAGGAACCTTCGTATTTAGAAATTGTTTTTTTTACACTCTTTAGTCCCCAGCCATGAAAAAGATTATCTTTTTTTTGTGTTAAGAGTTGAGCTCCCTTTAGGTATGGTTCATTACCGTTTTCGATTTTTATAATTATCATGGCATTGACGATACAAACTGCAATATGAATCCATTTGTTCTTGTCTTTTTGAGCTCTTTGACAAGCTTCAATTCCATTGTCTATAAGATTACCTAAAATCGTACACATATCGTTTGGTTGTATATAGTTTTTATTTGGAATACTTATATTTGTGGTAAATCTAATATTACTTTTTTGTATTATTTGATATTTGATACAAATTATTGTATTGATAGTTTCATTATCAGTCCAATTTCGATGTATTACTTCTCTTAATGGATTTCCAATTGCTTCTAAATAGGTGAGGGCATTTTTCAAATCATTGTTTAATAAATACTGATGTAAGAGGGTAATATGATTATTGAAGTCATGATATATATGGGCATTTGTAGAATAAATTGAATTTAATTTATCATATTTTTGTTCTAATATTAAATTTTGGTTTTGCATTAATTCAATTCTACTTTTTTCTAATATGATTTTGTCATACATGAAATTTAATAACCATCCGAATGCAATTAAAAGACTGAAAGTAATCCAAATTTTAAAATTATGGAAATTTAGTTTTTTCATGGAACAATGAATTAAATATATGATGCAAATGCCTGTTAACGTAGTGAGTAAGATATAATGTTTTATTATATTTTCATTTTTAAATTTAATAAAATGTTTCGCTAAAAAATAAAAAATAATTAGCAAAAATTTGCAGATAATCAATTGCCTTAATCTTAAAAAACCAAGTGTAGATACAACAATTTTTGAATAGTTTGGATTTTGTAAGAGTGTTCCGACAGTTGTGATAGCTAAAAAATCGATATAATTTAAAAATATAAAATAAATTGAAACAATTAAAAAAGTATGCAATAGGGTACTCGCATAAAGAAAATGCGAAATTATAGAAATCATTATAACTCCAAAAATAATAGTAAAAAAAGAAAATAATTTGAATGAATTTATAATGCTAACCAATATAGCAAGAAAAAAAGAAAGGATTCCAGCAATACAATTTGTTTTATTTTTGCTATATTTATTATTTAAAAATAATTCTGCGAATTTCATTCCGATATATCCTTCCAAAGTAGAGGCAAGTAATTCTATTATAAAAATAAAAGTATTCAAAGATAATCCCCCCAAAATGTATTTATTGATTTTTTTGTAGCAGATATTCTAGATCTGCTTATAAAAAGAGATTCCCCGTTTCTTAACTGCACGGTATTGCTTTTTATTTGCATAATGTGAAGAATATTTACAATACATCCTTTGTCAATATATAAAAATTCGTCTTTTTTTAATTCTTTATATACATTTATCAAACTGTTTCGTGCCTTTGATTTGCCATTAAAAGTTGTAAAAACTGTATTTTTTCCTTCTTTTTGTATATATAATACATCCTTGAGAAAAATCTTTTCATAATTTGTGTGTGTTCGAATTGTATAAACATCGTCTTGTTCTATTTTTATAAAATGAAAAGCATCTCGAAGTGCTGTAAATAGCCGGGAATTTAAATCTTGTTTGGGTATATAACGAAAGATTGATAATGAAAAAGAATCTATGGCATATTCCAAATGAGATGTTATAAAAATAATTAAAGCATGCGGAAGACTTTTCTTTATTAATGGAGTTAAATCCATACCATTTTTATTTGGCATTTCTATATCCAAAAGTAAAAGATCAAAATATATCCCTTCTTGTATATCAGCCAGTAAAAACTCACTATTAGAGTAAACATCAATAGTAGCCAGTTCTTTTTCTGTTTTTATAAATTGTTCCAGATTCATCTTAATTTTTGTTATAAAAGATGATTCATCATCACATACAGCTATCTTTATCATTATAATGTATCTCCATTTCGTTTAATTTAATTGTATAAATGTTGAAATTTTACTAATACTATAATTTTAGCACATTACAGAATAAAAGTATAATATTTTTTGTTAAGATAAATAAATGAGGTCAAAAAAGGACAGATAAAGGACAAAATAATTAGAATTGGAAAAAAGAAGTATTATTAAGAAAAAGATGAATTTAAGAAAAATTAAATATAGTTTAGAATATGATATTTGCAAATATCTAAATATATGACGAGGAGGTGAGATGATGAGAAATTATGTTGATGTTGTAAATGAAGTTAATAATGTGTTTGACGTAGGGGGAGAGCTAGGGTGTCAAATTGCATGTGTTGGAGGATGTTTAGTGACGCAATTAGCAGCCATGGAAATGGCAATTGCAGTAATGGATTTAGGATGATTACATGAAAGGAGAAAGAATAATGGTAAGTCAATTAAATATAATTAATACAAATGAGCCTAATATGATAGAAAATGATGTGGGTGGAGATTGGGCATGTATTCTTGGATGTGGGTCATTTTGCTTTATATTTGCAGGAAGTGCATCATATATTGCAACTGTAACAACAGCACTATAAAAATTAAAAGCAGGGTTGAGGTTAAACTCAACCTTGCAGAATTGATTTAGGGGTAAAATATATGGAGAATAATCTGTTAGAGTTAGAAACTAAAAAAGGAACTCATTTATTATTTGATAATTATTCAGGAATAGTAATTGAGAAAAAGAAATATACGAAATACTTACTAGAACATATAGATGATGACAAAAAGGAATTAATTGAAAAATTAAAAAAATTAAATATGTATGTTAAAAATGAGTTTGAGAGAGAGTATAATTATATTAATTTGTTGAGAGAAAATGGTTATTTGTTGGCGAGAAAATTTAAAAAAGTATATAGATATCCTGAAGAAAATTTATTTAAAGGATTTTCTTCTCATCTAATTTTAATTACAACAGAAGAATGTAATTTACGTTGTAAATATTGTGTATATTCAGATTGTTATCAGAATAAAAAAGCATATTCTTCGAAATATATGGATATCGAAACTGCTTTAAAAGCTGTAGATTTATTTAAAAATATGCACGAAAAGAAAGTAATAAAAGGATATAAAGATTTACCAAAAATAAATTTCTATGGTGGAGAGCCTCTTTTAAATTATCATCTTATCAAAAGTGTCGTAAAATATGTTAAAAAAATCAGTTTTAAAAATGTACAATATCTGATTACAACAAATGGAACAGTTATGAATGATGAAATGATAGATTTTTTGGCCAAATATAATTTTATAGTTTCCTTTAGTTTGGATGGAGATAAGTTTAATCATGATAGAAATAGAGTACAAAAAAATGGGGAAAAAACACATGAGAAAATTATTAGAAACATAATTAAATTTTATGATAAGTTAAAATACTATAATCGTGACTCCATAATAAATATAATTTGTTGTTTTGATGATTATACCAATATGGAAAAAGTAACGTCTTATTTTGAAAAGTTAAAAAAAAGAATTAATAATTTAAATGTGATTTTTAATAAAGTTTATGAGGTTGATACAACATATTATGATTATTGTAAAAAAAGATATAAAGAAAATCCTTATGGTATAACAGAAAAAACTAATAAAGAAACAACACAGAAGTTATTTGAGAAATATTATTTAAAAGAGATAAATGAGGGTATACCAGATTCAATAAAATCTTTATTTAAATCGTATTATTTATTAAAGAATAGAAAAAAAGGTATAATGGATTTCTATCAAGGAAATGCGTGTACACTAGGTGATAAAATTTGTATTTCACCTGATGAGAAAATATATATTTGTGAAAAAGCAAATCAAGAAATGGAGATAGGAGATTTAGCGAGAGGATTAGATTTAAAAAAAATAGAATTAATTTATAAAAAATATTATAAGATACGGGAATCCCATTGTTTTGAATGTCCAATAGTTAGATTGTGTGATGTTTGTTATGTGCATTTTATAAATAAAAACAATCTGCAATTTAACAAAAATTTTTGTGAACGAAGAAAAAATACATATATACAAGGATTAAAAACGCTTTATTCATTATTAGAAGAAAACAAATATATTTTTGATTTGAGTCAAGAAGATTGACAAATTTTAGAAGGAAGGAAAATAAATGAAAGAAACTTTTTATTATAGGAGAGATTATTTTACATTATATTCTACAACTTATTTTTTACATTCAGAAAATGAAGGTTGTTTATATAATACTTTAAATGGAGATATCATTGCATTAGATAAGAAACAAAAAGATTTGCTTGTTTTTTCAGAAAGTGGCAATAGAATTAAAAGATTAAATGAAACTGAATTAAAATTTTATGATGACTTACAAAATAGAATGTTAGGTTGTTATGGAAATAGGTTTGTTTCTATTGAACCTACATTTTGGGGAGATAATTATTTGTTTAATAAAATATCTGGGGATAAGAGAAATTTTGAAATTTTACAGATAGGATTAGAAACAGATTGTAATTATAATTGTGTTTTTTGTGATAAAGATTTAAATCAAGTATTTAGAAAAACAGGTTGTAAAAGATGGAAATCTAATGTGAATACAAAGAAGCTAGAAGTTTTAGAATGGAATAAATATATACGAGAAGCATTTCAATTAGGATGCAATAAAATACAAATCTTTGGAGGAGAACCGTTTTTACAATGGAAGTTATTAAAAAAAATCGTTTGTATTTGTAACAATGTGGGAATTAAAGAATTAGAAATTTACACGAATGGAAGTTTTTTAACAGAAAGTATACTGACTTTTTTAAGCAAGAGCAAAGTTAGATTAATAATTCAAATATCTAATTTAGAAAAGAATAAAGAAATTCTAGGAACAAAAAAAGATATAAATTACAGAAAAATACTTAATAAATTGAATGAATTTAATATTATGTTTGAAATTTTATTTATAGTTTCTAAATATAACGAGAAATATATTAAAAATTATATTCAAGAAATGAAAAAATATAATTTTCAATATCGATTAGATTTTATTTATCCATTTCCTATAAATGAACATTATTCTACAAAATATAAAGATTATTTACTTGATTATAAAAGAAAATTGATTCGTGTAAACCCTTTAAGCATAGGAGATTTAATGTTAAAAAATACTTGTTATTCAAAAATTATATGTATATCAAATGAAGGAGTGGTATACCCCTGTATTATGTCCAGATTTGTTAATTATGGAGTGTTAGATGGAAAGAACGCTTTAACAGACATCTTAAATGATAAATATGAAGAATTAAGAAATTTAAACAAAAGTAAAATAAATTTTTGCAGAAATTGTGTATATCGTTTAGGTTGCGTAAATTGTTCTGCAATTGAAATAGCTGCATCGAGAAATTTATATGGTTGTAAAAATTGCACATTGATTCAAAGGAAAGAAGAGAATGGATAAAAGATCAATAATACAAATAATAGAAGATAAATATATTTATTATATGGATTTAGACACAAATATTAAAATAAAATTACATAATTTATATAGAGTTAAAGAGGATGAAATCTTTTATAAAGAACTTCAAAAACTTTTAGCAACATTCCGAGATCCACATACTAAATTGATAAAAAGTAAAGAATATTTTTTACCGATATGCCTGGCAATAGTTGATAAAGAAATAGTAGTAGTTGAGAATTCAAAGGAATATGGAAAGATAAAAAAAGGATTTGTATTAAAAAAAATAGACTATATTGATATAAATGAAATATTGAAAGAATATTTTAGTGGCACAGATTCCGTTAATTTAAAATTGAAAAGAATTTTGGAATATCTTGCTGCCAGTGAAAAAGATAAAGAAATTATCTTAACTTTTGAAACAGCGATGGGAAAGAAAATAGAAGAAAAAATTGACTATATTCGCATGAAACATTATATGTATGAAATAAAAAAATATTTTGATATTTTAGAAAAACATAAAAAAAATATAGAGAGAAAATACAATGTTTCATATTACTATTGTTCGTCATTAATGAATGATTTAGAAATTAATACACTTTTGTATAATTTGAAAAATAGAGTTCATAATAATGATATTATATTAGATATACGAAATAATATAGGAGGGAAAATAGAATTAGCAATTAAATTAACTGAATTTTTTATAAGTAGTAAAAAAGTATTTTTTTTAAAAAGTAGAGATCATATTAAAAAATTTCAATTAAATCCTCAAAAAAGTGAAGTAAGTGATAAAAATATAGGGATATTGTTTAATGGATTAACAAGTAGTTCTTTAGAATTTATTTTTTTGAGACTGATAAAAGATGAAAAAAATATCGTGTTTCTGGGGACATCAACGTGTGGTATGAATGATGTTGCATCAGTATATAAATTAAATAATAATTATGTTATGACTCTCACCACTAAACAATATGTAGATGACATGGGAGAAAAAATGAAAATTAGAAATATTGAACCTCATATCTATATTAAGGATAATGATACTAATAATATTGGAAATGATATTCAATTAATAAAAGCAATAGAATTTTTAAAAAATAAAAAGGAATGAAAGATATGAAAGAATTAATTTTTAAAACATTAAAATATTTTCTTTTTTTCTTTCTTGTAATAGAGGTCATACCATATATTTCAAAACAAGAAGGAAGTTTAAAAGAAATCATGTTGCAAACAATTTGTTTGTTTTTTATATCAGCCGCTATTGCTATTTACAGTAACAAGAAAAAATAAGATATGCTGTGTTATTAGGAGTTGATAAATTATGAAAAATGAAATTTTAGAAGTAACAGATTTATGTAAAAGATATCCGGATATTTATTTAGATCATATTCATTTTCAATTGGAGGAAAAGAAAATTATTGGATTGATCGGTGCAAATGGAGCAGGGAAAAGTACAATATTAAAGCTATTGCTTCGTATCATTGATCCAGACCAAGGAAAAATATTTTTTCAAGGGAAAGATATTCTAGTACATAAAAGGATGGATTATAAAAGAAAGATTGGATATGTAGGAGAAAATATAGAATTTTTTTCAAAATGTAGATTGGAGAAAATAAAGAAATTTTATCAGAATTTTTATCCTTCATGGAAAGAAAATGATTTCAATGATATGTTAAACAAAATGGGATTAAAATTAAATTACAAAATGGAAGATTTGTCAAAAGGTATGAAAATGAAATTTAATTTATGTCTTGCTTTATCTCATCATCCTGCTTTGCTATTGTTGGATGAGCCGACCGCTGGATTGGATCCCTTGGTTCGAAATGAAATCTTGAAAATCTTGAGAGAACAAGTGGAAGAATATAGGACAAGCGTGATATTTTCTTCTCACATTACAGAGGATATGGAAAAAATATCAGATGAGCTTCTCTTTATTCATCAAGGAAAAATCATAGATTATTGTAATACAAAAGATCTTATATCAAAAAATGTACCAATTGATGTTTATTTAGAAAGTTTAATAAACCAAATGAATTAGGAGGTGAAAAATATGAGACATTTATTATGGAAAAATTGGTTACTTCATAGAAAGAATATCATTTTAGGGATTGTATTTGCTGTATTCTTTTCAACCATTACAATAGATGGAGCAAAATATTATACAGTGTCATTGATGATGTGTCCGGCTCTTATCTTTAGCTGGACAGTAGGAAAGATATGTTATATGGAAGATTCCATTGCAACGAAACAATTTCTTCTATCACTTCCAGTTTCAAAATGGGAAATAATTTTTGAAAAAAATATTGTGTCATATTTTTGTATTATAGTAGGATTGTTGATTGCCAATATAGACAGTGTAGTAATAGCAGGATTTAAAAACATGCCGATGAATGTAAGTTGGGAAATGAATATGATGATGGCATGTTTTTTGATATTTTATAATACGATCTATATTTTTCTGAATTATTGGTTCGATTATTCTAAAGTTCGTTTTGTTCCGTATATTATTCTTTTCTTTATGTTTGTATTTTTTAAATTTGGAAATGAGATGATAGAGATTGTATCATCAGAAAAATTTATTTTCTATATTTTATTGATTGGAGTTTCGGCTCTTTTTAACTGCTTTGCCATGAATTTAGCAGCTAAAAAGTCTTTTTGATTTTTGATAAATCTTCTTAATAAATCAAGGGGAAGATTCTATCATATTTCTTTCTTAAGGTTGCATATTCTGAAAAAAGTGAGTACAATAGTCACTTAGAACCCGAAAGAAGGTGGAAGAAATTATGTTAGAAACTTTTTCAAGAAATATTATTGAGATGATCGACGGAAACTTATGGGTGGGCCCGCTGTTTGCGTTGATCGCAGGAATTTTTACATCACTGACCCCGTGTGCTTTGTCAAATATTCCGCTTGTAACCGGATATGTAACGGCAGACGGTGATGAGATCAAAGACAATCGCAGGGCGCTGCTGCTTTCTATAACATTTGCAGCAGGAGCAGCCGTTACGTTTATTTGTCTTGGTTTTATTGCTTCTGCGGTTGGCCATGTCATTGGACATTCAGAAATCCTTCATATGATTCTGGGGATTTTGGTCATTTTGATGGGACTTCAGATGTGGGGCGTGATTCATCTGATTCCTCATGTGCATGGATTAGCCGGAAATGGAAAGCAGGGATTTGTCGGAGCCTTTTTTGTCGGCATGATCGGAGGAATCTTTTCTTCTCACTGCGCGGCGCCGGTCATTCTTATGCTGCTTGCGATTGCGGCTCAAAGTGAGAATTATCTTCTTGGAGCAGTTTTATTGCTTTGTTATTCGATTGGACACGGAATTATTATAACAATCGCTGGGACGTCGGTAGGGTTTGCGAATCGCCTGGACGGAACGGCTGCAAATCTTACCTCAAAGATCTTCAAAGGTGTCCTAGGAGCTTTGATGCTGTTGATTGGTATTTATATGCTGATTGGAGACTAATAAAATAGAAGGAATTCCAAAGATCGTTGTGATCAAGGGAAGTTCCTTCTATTTTTTTAGCTTTTTTTCTGTTTGCGGATGGTTTCATTTTCATATTCTTTTAATTTTGTTAATGCTTTTTGCGCCGGAGGGAATAGAGCCATCATATTAAAGATCGTCATTAGTCCTACTCCAATGTCACCCAGGTTCCAAACAAAGGTATAAGCAGCCATAAGTTGTCTTATTATCTTCCATAACAGTATGAAGTATTTTAGGGAAAAGCCGAAATGGAAGGAATATGATAAGAATGGTAAAATAAATTGTGGAGCAAGAGAAAATGAAGTTTTTCAGAATAAAAGAAAATAAAATGGTTAATCTATTAATTACTTTCATATATTTTTAAAATGATAAAATGATTAAAAATGATTAAAAATGATTGACTTTGGCTGAAATGATGGTATAATTAGCTTAAAAGAAATCAAAAACAGCCAAAAAAGATTTTGCTGTTCAATAAAAGAAAAGGAGGATGACACGTATGAGAATCACAGAATTGCTGCAAGATGTGACTATTGACCTTGGCGTAAAGGTCAACAGCAAAGACGAAGCAATTGACCATTTGATTGACTTGATGGAAAAAGGTGGAAACATTACGGATCGGGAAGAATACAAGAAAGGGATTCTTGCCAGAGAAGCAACAGGAACCACAGGGATTGGCGGAGGAATTGCCATTCCTCATGCCAAAAACAAAGCAGTGGCAAAACCTGGATTGGCTTCCATGACGGTTCCGGATGGCGTGGACTATGAGGCAATGGACGGAGAACCGTCAGATGTTTTCTTTATGATCGCAGCTCCGGCAGAAGGAAGCGATCTACATCTTGAGGCATTGGCAAGGTTATCGACTATTTTGATGGATCCGGAATTTAAAGCAAATCTTTTGAATGCAAAAACAAAAGAAGAA
>ERZ1643249.4893-NODE-4893-length-10975-cov-4.339652_pt1 | contig 10975 bp, 9 predicted proteins | sample MGYA00579263_ERZ1643249 | MGnify/ENA primary metagenome ERZ1643249 (study PRJEB29033, sample SAMEA4952264) | chicken gut metagenome | biome: Broiler Chicken; feature: Gastrointestinal Tract; material: Caecum | place: Ireland | collected 2018 | study: Broiler...
GACCAACCCGTCCCTGCCAACTAAAAATTTCTCAAAATTCCATAAAATATCATCCGGGTACAGCGGTGCACGGCCTTTGCTGACCATACGGGCATAGAATCCGCTCTCTTCCGGCGCGACTGCGGTCGGCGCTGCGGCAATCAATTTTTGATACAGCGGATGGCGTCCTTCGCCATTAACTTCAATCTTACTGAACATCGGGAACGTCACCCCCCATGTGGTGGTACAGTAAGTTTTAATCTCTTCATCGCTGCCCGGTTCTTGTTCCAGAAACTGGTTGCACGGGAATCCCAGCACCACAAAACCTCGATCGGCCCAGGCTTTCTGAATATTCTCCAACTGCTCATATTGCGGCGTTAAGCCACACTTTGAGGCGACATTGACAATCAACAGCACATTACCGGCGAACTTCTCCAGCGTGGTCACTTCACCGTCGATATCTTTCACTACGGTCGTCAGAATGGAATCTTGCATCGTTTCTCCTGGGTGTGGTCAGTAAAAATCTTAGCTTTTAATCATAGACCGTCTTTTTGCGGCTAACGTCTTGCTTTTAACAATAACCAGATAAACACCGGCGCACCCAACGTTGCGGTGACCACGCCAATAGGCAGCTCTGCGGCAGCTAATGCCAGGCGCGCTACAATATCGGCCAGCAGCAATGCGCTCGCCCCTGCCAGCGCGCAGCCGGGAAGTAATACGCGATGATCGGTTAAACCACACAACCGAAGAATATGTGGGATCACCAGACCAATAAAGCCGATAGCACCCGCCAGCGCCACACTGACGCCAACCATCCAGCCGGTCGCGGCCACCAGCACATTGCGCCAGAACCACAGGGGTAAACCCAGTTGCCGCGCCGAGATCTCGCCAAGTGCTAACATATTCATCGGCCTGGACTGACAACAGATCCACAACAACACGGGGATCAATGCCAGCATCAGCCAGCTTTGCCGCCAGTCTACGCCGCCAAAACCGCCCATCATCCAGTACATCAGCTGACGTAAATCAACAGAGGTGGAAAAGTAGATAGCCCACGTCATTAGTGCGCTACAGATAATCCCTAATGCAACGCCAGCCAGCAATAACCGACTGGTCGAAAGATGACGACGGGCGAAACGTAAGAGTATTAAAGTGATGATAAGCGCGCCAGCAATCGCACACAGCCCTAGCGCCCAGTTGGGGAGTTGCCCTTGCCCAAGCAATACCGCGGCGATAAGCCCCACGCCTGCGCCGTTAGAGACGCCAAGTAGTCCAGGTTCTGCCAGAGGATTTTCAAACAACGCCTGCATTACTGCGCCGGATATAGCCAGCGCCGCACCAACCAGCAATACAGCCAGCGTACGTGGCAGGCGAATCTGCCAGACGAACAGTTCGCCACGAGGAGAAAACCAGTCACCTGGCGAGATCCATTGTTCACCGGCGCAAAGGCTTAAGAGAAGCGCCAGCAGCATCAAAACTGACAGGCATAATAACCAGCGAATATTTTGTCGCTGTTGTTGGCGGGCAAGTGTCAGCATGGTATCCGTTCTGCTGAAGTGTCATGGCGTTGATTTTACGGTGACTCTTCGACAGTGAAAAGAAAAAAGGCCGCAGAGCGGCCTTTTTAGTTAGATCAGATTACTCGTCTTTGGGCGAAGCGTTTTCGACCCGGCTTTTTAACTTCTGCCCGGGTCTGAAGGTCACCACGCGCCGTGCTGTAATGGGAATATCCTCGCCCGTTTTCGGGTTACGTCCCGGGCGTTGATTCTTATCACGCAGATCGAAGTTACCAAAACCAGAGAGTTTCACCTGTTCGCCGTTTTCCAGAGCGCGACGGATCTCTTCGAAAAACAGTTCAACCAGTTCTTTGGCATCCCGCTTGCTAAGCCCAAGCTTATCAAACAGATATTCTGACATTTCAGCTTTTGTAAGCGCCATAGGTTCAATCCCTCAATGATGCCTGGAATCGCTCTTTTAATGCCTCTACACATTTGGCGACGGTAGCGGCAATCTCCTCTTCTTCGAGTGTACGGCTGGTATCTTGCAGGATCAGGCTTATGGCGAGGCTCTTATACCCCTCCGCAACACCCTTACCGCGGTACACGTCAAATAAGTTTACGCCAACTACCTGATTTACGCCAACTTTCTTACATTCGGATAAAATATCCGCTGCGGGAACGTTTTCTGCGACCACCACCGCGATGTCACGACGGTTCGCCGGGAAGCGAGAAATCTCGCGCGCCTGAGGCACCACGCGGTCTGCGAGCTTGTTCCACTCCAGTTCGAACACCAGAGTGCGACCGTTAAGATCCAGTTTACGTTCCAGTTCAGGATGAACAACCCCAACAAAACCAATACGTTCACCTTTCAGATAAATCGCTGCGGATTGCCCCGGATGCAGTGCCGGATTCGCTTCTGCACGGAACTCAACCTCATTCAGTTTACCGGTCAGGTCGAGAACGGATTCAAGATCGCCTTTCAAATCATAGAAATCAACGGTCTCTTTTGCCAGGTTCCAGTGCTCTTCGTAACGGTTACCGCAAATCACACCGGCTAACATCAGATCCTGACGAATGCCCAACGGTGCCTGAGTATCTGGTACGAAACGCAGACCGCTTTCGAAAATGCGCACACGGTTCTGCTGACGGTTCTGGTTGTACACCACGGTTGCCAGCAGGCCGGTCCACAGAGAAAGACGCATTGCTGACATTTCAACAGAGATCGGGCTTGGCAGCAGTAACGCTTCAACGCCTGGATGGATCATCTGCTGCACTTTCGGATCAACGAAGCTGTAGGTGATCACTTCCTGATAGCCTTTGTCGTTGAGCAGCGTTTTCACGCGCTTGAGCGACAGGTCAGCTTCACGGTGAGTACCCATAATCAGGCTTGCCTGTACCGGCTCATCCGGGATGTTGTTGTAGCCGTAAACACGCGCGACTTCTTCGACCAGATCTTCTTCAATCTCCATGTCGAAACGCCAGCTCGGCGCAACTGCCTGCCACTCGTCTTTGCCTTCGGTCACTTCGCAGCCGAGACGACGCAGAATGTCAGTTACCTGCTCATCCGCAATATGATGGCCGATCAGGCGATCCAGTTTGCTACGACGTAAAGTGATGGTTGCACGCTTCGGCAGCGTTGCTTCGTTGGTGATATCAATTACCGGACCAGCCTCACCACCGCAGATGTCGATCAGCAGACGGGTCGCACGTTCCATCGCTTTGTACTGCAGTGCCGGATCAACGCCACGCTCATAACGGTGAGACGCATCAGTATGCAGGCCATGACGACGAGCACGACCGGTGATAGACAGCGGGCTGAAGAAAGCGCATTCCAGCAGGACGTTTTGCGTTTCGTCATTCACGCCAGAGTGTTCGCCACCAAAAATGCCGCCCATCGCCAGCGCCTTGTTGTGGTCGGCGATAACCAGGGTGTCAGCATTCAGCTTCGCTTCAGTGCCATCAAGCAGCACCAGCGTTTCACCCTCTTTCGCCATCCGCACCACAATGCCGCCTTCAATGCGATCTTTATCGAAAGCGTGCATCGGCTGGCCCAGTTCGAGCAGCACATAGTTGGTGACGTCAACAACTGCATCGATAGAACGGATCCCGCAACGACGCAGTTTTTCTTTCATCCACAGCGGAGTTGGCGCTTTAACGTTAATGCCTTTTACCACACGGCCAAGATAACGCGGGCAGGCTTCCGGCGCTTCGACTGTAATCGGCAGCGTGTCGTCGATGGTCGCACCAACCGGAACGATTTCCGGTTCAACCAGCGGCAGCTGATTCAGCACGGCAACGTCACGCGCAACACCAATGATACCTAAACAGTCGGCACGGTTTGGCGTCACGCTGATTTCGATGGTGTTGTCATCGAGTTTCAGGTATTCGCGGATGTCAGTGCCAATCGGCGCATCTGCAGGCAGTTCGATAATGCCGTTATGGTCGTCAGAAATTCCCAGCTCAGAAAAGGAGCACAGCATCCCTTCAGACGGTTCGCCGCGCAGTTTCGCCGCTTTAATTTTGAAATCACCCGGCAGAACAGCACCAATGGTCGCTACCGCCACACGCAGGCCCTGACGGCAGTTTGGCGCACCGCAGACGATGTCCAGCAGGCGATCGCCGCCAACATTCACTTTTGTCACACGCAGTTTGTCAGCGTTCGGATGCTGCGCACACTCAACCACTTCACCAACGACCACGCCGTGGAAGCTACCGGCAACCGGTTCTACACCGTCAACTTCCAGGCCCGCCATAGTGATTTGATTCGCCAGCGCATCGCTATCAATCGCCGGGTTCACCCATTCGCGTAACCACAGTTCACTGAATTTCATAATCTATTCCTGCCTTATTTAAACTGTTTGAGGAAACGCAGATCGTTTTCGAAGAATGAACGCAGGTCGGTGACGCCGTAACGCAACATAGTCAGACGCTCCATCCCCATCCCGAAGGCGAAACCAGAGTAAACTTCCGGGTCGATGCCAACGTTACGCAGCACGTTCGGATGCACCATCCCGCAGCCCAGCACTTCCAGCCATTTACCGTTTTTACCCATGACATCCACTTCTGCAGAAGGTTCGGTAAACGGGAAGTAGGAAGGACGGAAGCGAATCTGCAAATCTTCCTCAAAGAAGTTACGCAGGAAATCGTGCAGAGTGCATTTCAGGTTGGTAAGGCTGATGTTGGTATCAACAATCAGACCTTCCATCTGATGGAACATCGGCGTGTGAGTCTGGTCGTAGTCGTTACGATAAACACGGCCAGGCGCGATGATACGAATCGGTGGCTGCTGGGCTTTCATGGTGCGGATCTGTACGCCAGAGGTCTGGGTACGCAGCAGGCGGGTAGTGTCAAACCAGAAAGTGTCGTGGTCAGCGCGCGCCGGGTGGTGACCAGGAATGTTCAGAGCATCGAAGTTATGATAATCGTCTTCGATTTCCGGCCCGGTTGCCACGGTAAAGCCAAGCTCACCGAAGAAACTTTCGATACGGTCGATGGTACGGGTAACCGGATGCAGACCGCCGTTTTCAATGCGACGACCTGGCAGAGAGACATCAATCGTTTCCGCCGCCAGACGCGCATTCAGTGCAGCGCTTTCCAGTTCCGCTTTACGCGCATTCAGCGCCTGCTGAACCTGCTCTTTCGCTTCGTTGATAACCGCACCAGCTGCCGGACGCTCTTCTGGCGGCAGCTCACGCAGGGTCGTCATCTGAAGGGTTAAGTGCCCTTTTTTACCCAAATATTCGACGCGCACATTATCTAACGCGGCAACATCTGACGCCTGGCTAATGGCCGCCTTCGCACTGGCAACCAGTTCTGCGAGATGTGACATGGTTTTCCTCATTGTGTCAGTGGTGACACTGGTTCGTTGGACTTAGAGCCTATCCCATCAGGCTATTTTACTTGCCATTTTGGTCCCGGGCTGTGCTCGAAATTCTCACGTACTTAAATACGCTCCGGTTTCTCCGCGCTGGCCGTGTCCAGTCTGGCTGCGACAATTACACCTGATGAGACAGGCTTTTTATTTTTCAAAACGCGCATACAAAAAAAGCCTCCACTGGGAGGCTTTCAGGCGCTGTTTTCCGTTTCTCTTCTCACGCGCTAGCCTCCTGGATTCAGGTGCTAAAGTAAAAAAAGAAGCGGAAAATAGCAGCATTCATTGCTTGCGTTACCTTTTGGTACTCTTCAAAAGACCTTTATTGAAAAGGCTACGGCGATAAAAGTCAATATTTTGATGGCGTTGAAACGAAAAGAGGGAGACTAGCTCCCTCTTTCAACTGGCTTATGCCAGAGCTGCTTTCGCTTTTTCAACCAGAGCGGTGAACGCTACTTTGTCGAATACTGCGATATCAGCCAGGATCTTACGGTCGATTTCAACAGAGGCTTTTTTCAGGCCATTGATGAATTTGCTGTAAGAAATACCGTTCTGACGTGCTGCTGCGTTGATACGCGCAATCCACAGTTGACGGAACTGACGCTTACGTTGACGACGGTCACGGTAAGCATACTGACCAGCTTTGATAACAGCCTGGAAGGCAACGCGGTATACGCGAGAACGCGCACCGTAGTAGCCTTTAGCTTGTTTCAAAATTTTCTTGTGACGTGCGCGTGCAATAACACCACGTTTTACGCGAGCCATATGTGCTCTCCTGTATCTATATTCTAATTAAAAAGTTAAAAACGTTAACGGCTTATGCGTACGGCAGGCACGCGATTACCAGGCCCAGATCGCCTTTGGAAACCATGGCTTTCGGACGCAGGTGACGTTTACGTTTGGTCGCTTTTTTGGTCAGAATGTGACGCAGGTTAGCGTGCTTGTGCTTAAAACCACCTTTACCGGTTTTTTTGAAGCGCTTAGCAGCACCGCGTACGGTCTTAATTTTTGGCATTTTAATAACTTCCACTTCGCATTGTTAATAAACGAAACAAAGGCGAACAAAGCCTGTGAAGCCCGAAGGCTCCACAGACAGTGCTACTTGAAGGCCTTACTGTTTCTTCTTAGGAGCGAGCACCATGATCATCTGGCGGCCTTCGATCTTCGTTGGGAAGGATTCGACCACTGCCAGTTCTTGCAAATCGTCTTTCACGCGATTAAGCACTTCCATACCGATTTGCTGGTGCGCCATCTCACGACCGCGGAAACGCAGCGTGATTTTGGCTTTATCACCCTCTTCGAGAAAGCGAATCAGGCTGCGGAGTTTTACCTGATAGTCGCCTTCATCTGTACCAGGACGGAATTTAATTTCCTTAACCTGGATAACTTTTTGCTTTTTCTTCTGTTCCTTAGAAGACTTGCTCTTTTCATAGAGGAATTTGCCGTAATCCATTATACGACAAACCGGCGGCTCGGCGTTAGGGCTGATCTCGACTAAGTCTACTCCGGCTTCTTCTGCTTTCTCCAGAGCTTCTCTCAGACTCACAATACCAAGCTGCTCGCCTTCCAGACCTGTTAAGCGAACTTCCTGGGCGCGAATTTCGCCATTGATACGGTTAGGGCGCGCCGTTTGAACTCGTTTTCCGCCTTTAATACCTTATTCCTCCAATTGTTTAAGACTGCGGCTGCGAATCTCTTGTTGCAGCTTCTCGATCACTTCATTTACGTCCATGCTTCCCAGGTCTTTACCACGGCGGGTGCGAACGGCGACTTTGCCAGATTCCACCTCTTTATCACCACAGACCAGCATATATGGGACGCGACGCAAAGTGTGCTCGCGGATTTTAAAGCCAATCTTCTCATTTCTCAAGTCTGCTTTAACACGAATGCCCGCATTTGATAGTTTTTGCGTCAATTCGTTAACGTAATCAGACTGTGAATCGGTAATATTCATGATAACAACCTGAACCGGCGCAAGCCAGGTCGGGAAGAAACCAGCGAATTCTTCGGTCAGGATACCGATGAAACGTTCCATCGACCCAAGAATTGCGCGGTGAATCATTACCGGTACCTTACGCTCGTTGTCTTCGCCCACATAGGAGGCGCTCAGACGAGACGGCAAGGAGAAGTCCAGCTGTACTGTACCGCACTGCCATGCACGATCGAGGCAGTCATACAGGGTAAATTCAATTTTCGGACCGTAGAAAGCGCCTTCACCCAGTTGATATTCAAACGGGATGTTGTTTTCTTCCAGCGCAACCGCCAGGTCCGCCTCAGCACGATCCCACATTTCGTCGCTGCCAATACGTTTTTCAGGACGAGTGGAGAGTTTGACGACGATCTTCTCGAAGCCAAAAGTGCTGTACATATCATAGACTAAACGGATACATCCGTTAACTTCATCGCGAATTTGTTCTTCAGTACAGAAGATATGCGCGTCATCCTGGGTAAATCCACGCACGCGCATCAGGCCATGCAGCGAACCTGACGGCTCGTTACGGTGGCAGCTACCAAACTCGGCCATACTCAGCGGCAGATCGCGATAAGACTTCAGCCCCTGGTTAAAAATTTGTACGTGACCCGGGCAGTTCATCGGCTTAATGCAGTATTCACGGTTCTCAGAAGACGTGGTGAACATTGCATCTTTGTAGTTGTCCCAGTGACCGGTTTTTTCCCACAGGACACGGTCCATCATGAACGGACCTTTAACTTCCTGATACTGGTACTCTTTCAGTTTAGAACGAACAAACACTTCCAGTTCACGGAAGATGGTCCAGCCGTCGTTGTGCCAGAATACCATACCCGGCGCTTCTTCCTGCATATGGTACAGGTCGAGCTGTTTACCGATTTTACGGTGGTCGCGTTTCGCGGCTTCTTCCAGGCGCTGCAGGTAAGCGTTAAGTGCTTTTTTGTCTGCCCACGCCGTACCGTAAATACGTTGCAACATTTTGTTGTTGCTGTCGCCACGCCAGTAAGCCCCTGCCGTTTTCATTAGTTTGAAATGATGGCAGAAACGCATGTTCGGTACGTGCGGACCGCGGCACATATCGACATATTCTTCATGGAAGTACAGACCTGGCTTGTCATCATGGGCGATGTTTTCGTCAAGAATGGAGACTTTGTAGCTCTCCCCACGGTTGGCGAAAGTTTCACGCGCTTCGTGCCAGCTGACTTTCTTCTTAATGACGTCGTAGTTTTTCTCAGCAAGCTCATGCATCCGCTTCTCGAGTGCTTCGACATCTTCCTGGGTTAACGTGCGGTCAAGATCAACGTCGTAATAAAAACCGTTGTCAATAACCGGGCCGATTGCCATTTTGGTATGCGGCCAAAGTTGTTTAATCGCGTGCCCTAACAGGTGCGCACAGGAGTGACGAATGATCTCCAGACCGTCTTCGTCTTTGGCGGTAATGATGGACAGTTGTGCGTCGTTTTCAATCAGATCGCAAGCATCAACCAGTTCGCCATTAACGCGCCCTGCGATACAGGCTTTCGCCAGACCTGGACCAATGTCCAGCGCAACATCCATGGGGCTTACAGCGTGGTCGTAATGGCGTTGGCTGCCATCAGGAAGAGTTATAACAGGCATTTTATATCCTTATTTGCAGTGGTGACCCACACGAAAGATCACATACAAAGAAAAATTTGTTTATTAACAGTTCATTGCGAAACCATCTAGCCAACAAATGCTAAATTGGTTCGCAATCAGGTACACAAATGAAAGACATTAACCTCTCACCTTCCACCCGGTTGAGCGATGTTAACACTAAAAAAAGGGAGATTGTACCTTTCCGTTTCACATTGATTCGATTCGCAATTCGTTTGTAGTGAGTACACCAGCAAAACGCTTAAAGAACAACTGATAACATCACGGTGCGTCTGAAAGGTTTACTGCGAGCGGATTTACAGCAGCATAAACTGAATCCAGCAAAGTTCGTTGCGTGATTTGGCGGTAGTATTTTAAACGCTCATGAGATTAATGACGAAGTGGTCATATCACAATGATAAAAGTGACACAATTCTTATAACAATTTTTCGTGCACATTTCGTTCTGGCGATAATAATTAATCATCATCCTCAAAACCTCCAGATATATATAAGGCGAACAGATTATGAGTCAAAACGATATCATTATCAGAACTCATTATAAGTCTCCTCATAGCTTGCACATCGATAGCGACATACCAACACCTTCATCAGAGCCTATTAATCAATTTGCGCGCCAACTCATCACCCTACTTGATACCTCTGACTTAAGTTCGATGCTGTCATACTGTGTTACTCAGGAATTTACCGCAAACTGTCGAAAAATATCACAAAATTGTTATTCCACTGCCCTTTTTACCATTAACTTTGCCACTTCACCCATCCATGCAGAAAATATACTCATTACATTACACTATAAAAAAGAAATCATTTCCTTATTACTGGAAACCACGCCTATTAAAGCTAACCATTTGCGAAGCATACTGGATTATATTGAACAGGAACAGTTAACTGCTGAAGATCGTAACCATTGTATGAAACTGTCTAAAAAAATCCATAGAGAAAAAAACTATACACCCAACAGTAAATCTCAATGGTAGTGCATGTTTTTTGCAATCTCCTTCTGACGCTATTTTTTGTCGCCATCTGTCATTGCAATACGCCCTTGATTCATTGAGAAATGGAAAAGGCAAAGTCAACCTGATTAAACATTACTCCTCCGTTGAATCCATACAGCAGCATGTCCCCTTAGTCCGGGACGCGGAGTTCAGAGCATTACTTCGCCATCCTCCTGCAGGGAGTCGCGTTATCGCGAGTAAGGATTTTGGCTTCGCTTTAGATATTTTCTTTTGTCGAATGATGGCAAACAATGTCAGTCATATGTCCGCGATTTTATATATAGACAATCATACTTTGTCAGTAAGGCTACGAATAAAGCAGTCAGTGTATGGACAATTAAATTATGTTGTGTCCGTTTACGACCCGAACGATACCAACGTTGCCGTCAGAGACACCCACAGGACAGCACGGGGCTTTCTTTCGCTTGATAAGTTCATCAGTTCAGGTCCCGATGCTCAGACCTGGGCTGATAGATATGTTCGCAACTGTGCAATTGCTATTCTTCCTCTATTACCTGAGGGAGTTCCAGTTGCTATTTTAGCGGGTATCACGACACGAATGCCATTTGCCCCTATACATCCATCGGCAATGTTGTTAATAATGGCCACAGGCCAGACTCAATAGCTTATTACACTATTCAAACAGTTGCCCATACTCCCTGAAAAAGAAATCATTGAAATAATAACTGCGCAGAATAGCGTTGGTACACCTGCTTTATTTTTGGCTATGATGAACGGACATACTGACAACGTGAAAATATTTATGCAAGAAATTCAGTCACTGGTAGATAATCACATCATTCATGAAGATAATCTGGTTAAATTACTGCAAACTAAAAGTGCTAACGAAACACCTGGACTCTATATCTCCATGTTGTATGGATTCGATGAAATAATCGATATCTTTCTGAATGCATTAACCACTCCAATAGCACAAGAGCTTTTAAACAAAAAACTGGTGATGAGTATTTTAGCCATGAAAATACATGATGGTGAGCCAGGATTATACGCCGCAATGGAAAATA
>ERZ1643249.4895-NODE-4895-length-10974-cov-3.632842_pt1 | contig 10974 bp, 3 predicted proteins | sample MGYA00579263_ERZ1643249 | MGnify/ENA primary metagenome ERZ1643249 (study PRJEB29033, sample SAMEA4952264) | chicken gut metagenome | biome: Broiler Chicken; feature: Gastrointestinal Tract; material: Caecum | place: Ireland | collected 2018 | study: Broiler...
CGTACAGGTCACAAGTGTCACATAATCCTTTCCCGTTATGATATTCAGTGCTTCTGTATCCTCAGGCAATACCGTGAGGATCTGATCAACCTGATAAGCCAACGTTTCTCCTAATATACAGATATAAAAAATATCTCCCTGCTCCAGTTCATCCAGATCTGTAAACAACATTTTTGACGGCAGCCCTCTGTGGCCGGTCAGCACGGCATGCGTACTTTCTCCCCCTATAGGAAGAGAAGTCCCCCGGAAATGTCCGACACCACTCTGAAGCACCTTTTCTTCCGTCCCGTGGTAAATCGGCAGTTCCACCTGGATCTTCGGAATACGGATATATCCCATCATCCCGTTCCCATCCACATTCAGCAGGCTTTCATACCGTTTGTCCACTTCTCTTTTTACCGGGGAAAAAGGGTCTAGTAACTCTATATTTCCCAGCATCTCCTCATTGTACTGTCTTGCCTGCTCCAACATCTCCTGTCTTTCGCTTTCGCTGATCTGTACAGCTTTCTCGTCATAGGATGTAATGACTCTTCCGCTGTTCTTTTCATACAGATAATTGCTGATGGTAGGATATAACAGTACGGAGAGTGCAATGAAAAGTCCTGTCAGCCGTATCAGATCACCAATACGCCTTTTCTTTTTCTTTTTTCTTCTGTCTGTGTTCCTCATTCCATTCTCCCTGCTGTTATACGGGAACGGAGGCCACTCTGAGGCGGCTCCCCGTTTTCCGTCCTAAATCTGCTTATTCAGCTCTTCTTCTCCTGCTGACTACAAAGCTTCCTGCAACAGCAATAACCAGTGCAACACCGATTACAGTAAACAGGATTGTACCCATTCCACCGGTTCCCGGAAGGATTGTTCCGGTGCTGTTTTCGATATCAATTACTTGGTCTGGCTCATCAGTACCGTTTTTGCTGATTGTCCAGTGGTTGACATCATTATCTGCTGATACAGTCACAGTAACTTTAATCGGAGCGGTTACACCATTGTAGCCGTCCGGAGCGTCTGTCTGGACAATCCAGTAATCGCCTGCAGCCAGACCATTCAGCTTCAGGTTAAATCCTGTGCCCACAGCTGCACTTGCAGAAACCATATCGTAGCTTAATCCCTCGCCTGTCTGAACCGGATTTACTGTGTAGGAACCATTGCTTCCTGTTACAGCAATCGCATTCTGATTCTGCTGTGCATCCGTCTCACTTCTGTAAATGCGGAAAGTCGCTCCATCCAGATATTCCACCCCAGTAGCGAACTTCTTAATTTGCAGCGGGAAAGTAGGTGTCTTCTCCTGTACCGGTGTCGTTGTGGTAGTATTGTCCGGATCATTGCCATATTCCAGAGAAGCGTTGTTGTTTGTAGTAACTACTGCATCGCTGTTTACCTTTGCATAATATGTAACGGTAAAAGTCTGTCCTTTGCTTGCCTGGTTGTCTCTGATCCACTGGGAGAGGTCTAATTCCATCGTTCTGTTATCCCCGCCGGAAAGTGTTGCTGACGGCTGTGTTGCAGCAGTGCTTCCGATCTGAACACTTACGTTGTAGCTTGTACCACTCGGTTCTGTACCGCTCTGATCTACAAAATCAAGCCCGTCTGTCAGAGTATCGTGGATAATATACTGATACTGGTCATATCCTGTAGTATCCGGAATCGTACCTGTGATCACATACTTCACGATCTGTCCGATCTCTACAGAATCAATAGATGTTCCTGCTGTATTCTGTGCATCCTTTGTAATACTCGGAGCTTCCCCTTTCAGATCTACTTCCGTTACTCCTGCTTTGTCTACAGAAACCAGAGAAGACTGAAGTTCCTTTGTTCCGGTCTGGTATACAAGATAATAACCATAGTCCAGATTATCAAAGGTATAGTCTGTTGCGGCAGTTCCGATTTTTCCGGATGTGTCTGTTGCTGTCAGGTTGTTTGTCAGCGCATATGCTGTAAAGTCTTCTGCAAAATCCTCAACAGCTGCCCCTTCCAGCTCTGAGATCGCATTATAAAGCGCTGCGCTGTCCGGTTCCGGCTCCTGCGCTGTCAGACCAAGAGCAGAGATAATTCCGTCTTTATAGGTTTCGTTTACGGTATAAGCATAGTTTGTTCCGTTTACACTCAGGTTAAACAGCTTATACACATTGAGGGTCTGCCCCTCTAAGGTGTTGTTTTCATTCACCTTGACTTTCAGGCTTCCCTGGCCTTCGGCAGCGAAAACTGTTACAGACATTGCAAGCGCCATGACCATTGCCAGTAAGACTGCCATCATTCGTTTGAGTTTCTTCATCTCTTTGTCTCCTTTTAATTTTTATTTATAGTTATCCTGTCTTCTCTGTACTTTTCTCTTTCTGTATTCCCATACTGCCACAGAACAGAGGAGAAGAACTCCTATCATATAGATCCATGCGGTTCCCATACCGCCCGTGTCAGGAAGAAGGCTGTCAAACCAGTGTCCCTTGTTTACGATTTTTATCGTGTAATGATATTCCCCTGAATAGGAAATCGTAGTTTCGTATCCTTCCAGCGCATCTTCTGATACAGTATACGTGTAATAATATTTCTCGCCGTTTTCTCCCACATGGTATGCCGTATACGGCTGTCCGGAAAGAATCTTCTCCCATGTGTCTTCGGACTGATAATCTTGTTTGTTCAGAGTTACTTTCTCCTCAAAACCGTTATCCTGGACAACATTCCCGTCAGAGTCCTTATAGCTTCTTGTTATATGCAAGACGATTTCCTGCCGGTTCTCCTCACTGTCTCCTTTCCAGAATTTCTGGATTCTGAGCTGAACCGTATCTGTACAAGGATCCTGCGCATCCGGCGGGAGTTCCTCGTCGCCTGGTTCTGTCGGTTCTGTCGGCGTATTATCCATCAGGACAGCCATTGCACCATCTTCCATATAAGCGTTCAGGTCTTTTTCCACGCTGCCATTGCTCATGACCGCATTCATCAGATCTGTGAATTTCTCTACTTTTCCTTTTGCCATATGGGTAATGGTATAAATGTTCCAGTCTGTATCCACCTTAAAACTATCCTGGAGTTCTGTATCACCGCTTCCAAGAAGTTTGTTATATGCGGCATCAGCCTCTCGATAGATCCGGTACTGGTTGCCGTTTCCCTCGATTCCTGACAGGGTATTAAAGTCCCAAGAGGAACCGGTAAACGGCCCGGTTATCCCTTTCGTTCCCCGGATCACGTCAGCCAGATACATCTGATTTCGTTCCAGCAGCCCTTCATCGTTAAATCCAACAAAGCCGCCGGCATAACCCTTCTCCCCGGAACCATTGCTGTTATTTCCGGCATTGCCGCCATAGACATCATATCCCTCCAGAATACCTGTCACCTGACACTCCCGGATTCTTGTCCGGTTTGCTTTGATCAGCGAAACCTGGAGTTCATTTGCGATATCTCCCACAACGCTTCCGTCTTCTGCACACTTAATCTCAATCTCGCTGTCGCCAATATAGACGGTAGCCAACTGTTTGTCTTTCGCCAACGCAATGCTGATATCCAGACCCAGGAGATTCAGATGAACCAGATTGCCATCATAAAGCGCATCCACCTCGAGGATACCAAGATCAATTTTTATAATCTCGCCGTTCTCCAGATCTTCAATCCACAAAGCTTTCAGGATGGTATTCAGCGCATCCACCAGTTCGTTGACTAGCGCTGAATCCGCAGAAATATCTGCCAGATACGCAAAACTTGTCTGCCCCGCAAATCCTCCGGCTGTTTCTTCGCTCGCCACCTGTTTCAGGTTCACAACAGTATCCTGATCCAGTTTTGCCAGATCCGCATAACCGGCAAACCCTCCGGCAATCTCCTGTTTCTCTTCAGCGGCATTTCGGCTCTTTACCGTAAAACCTTCCGCCAATCCTGTCACAGAAGAGTTTTCTACATGAGAACCGAATACATCCAGGACACCGGCGCTGACTCCCAGAATTTTATCGAGGACACCAAGTTTATCCAGATCTACAACGCCGCTTTTCCCCAGATGTCCGATAAATCCTCCGGTATAATTCAGGCCTTCCACTTCCCTCAGATTTGTCACCTGGCTGCCTTTTACAGAGCCGTTCAGCAATGTTCCGCCAAATCCGCCGGCATTTCCTGTATAAACCGGTTCCGTATCCAGCCCGCTCTTTTCCCACGTATGGGCGTGTACCTCCAGGCCGGACTTCTCTGTGCCGGATACGCTGGAATCATAAATGTAAGTACGGAAAGCATCCAGTACATCTACAGCTCCCAGTTTCAGAAGGGAACCGAGAATACTTGTTTCTCCCCCTCCGGAAATTTCTGCTACGGCTGATACGTCAGCCAGTCCAAAGAATCCTCCCGCATGTTCTCCTCCCGTTACACTCCGGATATTTTCCACATGGATACCGGATTCCGGATGATCCAGTTCTCCGACCACGGCTCCGTTGATCTCTCCGGCGAATCCGCCGGCTGCTTTTGCGTAGGATGTATTCGGTCCGCCGTCAAAGTAGACACCATTTACAACGATTCCATAATCGTCCCATGCTTTTACATCTGCCGCACGTACAGTGGATACGGTTGCGTTCAGCACCTCAAGCAAATTCCCTGGCGTATCGATCAGTCCCTGCAGAAGTCCTCCCAGCAGACCTTCACTGCTGGCAGTATCCAGAGCCGCCGCACTTCCCGGATCAATCTGTCCGGCAAATCCTCCGACTGCCTGAGTACCATCCACCCGGCGCAGGTTGGCTACGAAACACCTGTCATTGTCCGGATCTGGTTTTGCATCTGTAACCGAATATGTGGAAATTCCATTGTTTTCCTCTGTGTTTCCGGACTCCGTCCAGTTGCCCCAGATCTGTCCTCCGACCATGTGCCCTACAAAGCCTCCCGCATAACCGGCTTTTTCTATTTTTCCGTCTTCACCCTTCGGAATACCGACTGCTTTTATGCTCATACCTGACTGATAACCTGTCACATCAGAATTCCGGATCACAGGGACAAAGGTCTGCAGGGCGCTGAGGGCTCCGGTTATCGGAAGTCCGGCAATTTCAACTTTACCGATTTCTGCTGCGCCCTCTGTCAGCATTTCCCCGGCAAATCCTCCGGCGCTCTTATATGCGGTAATATCTTTTCCGTCCCAGGCATGGGCTTCTGTCACCACGCCTCCGGAGATCCTGCCCGCATATCCTCCCGCCACGCCGGCCTGATAAGTCTGGCTGCCCGCCTCAGACCGTCCGGCTTTTACGTTATAACCATAGGCATAGTTTTTAATGTATTCTGCCAGTTCCTCCTCTGACTCAATCGGTTCTGCCGGAAACTGGTATCCATAGACGCCGTTAGCTCCCACAGCCGTTGCCCATGCGTTCCAGGTATCCAGGTCTACATTTCTGAGCGGCCCGTAGACAGCGGTGTTTGTCTCCGTTGGATAGACTGCCTGGAGAAGCCCCAGGATATTGTCTGCCGACACCAGCCCGAAGAGCAGTTCCAGATTTCCGGCATCTGCTACAGCCGCATTTTCCATCAGACCTGTAAATCCTCCGGCAAACTCTCCGCCGTATACCGATCGCAGGCGGATAACCGCACACTCCCGGTTTATGCCGCTGATACGGCCTCCATGGTTATATCCCACATAACCGCCTGCCATGCCTCTGGATACTTTGCCGTCGGTATAGCCATCCGCCCGGACAGCGCCGCCGCATGGAATACTCGTCGCCTGACTGTCCTCAATAATCGGGATAAAACTCTGCATGACACTGAGCAGATTGCTTACGTTCAGCAGTCCATCCAGAATATCTCCATCTTCCAGAACAGAAGCCACATTTCCCGGTTCTAACAGTCCGGCGTATCCTCCGGCTGTCTCCCGCCCGATCACATAGGAAAACGTAAGGGCATCGCTGTTTTTAATCTGTGTACCGGAACTTCTCCCCACAAAACCGCCGGCCATGCCGATCATATTTCCATCGGAGTCTGTTCCATCCGCCAGTACCGCATAGCCTCCGACACTGCCGTTTACATCAGAATTTTCTATTTTCGTAGCAACAGTATCCAGAGCCTGCGTCAGATTGCCAAGATCTACCGCTCCGCCCAGAAGTCCCAGGCCTTCGCCCACACCGGCGGCAGAATCTATATCTGCACATCCGATATAACCTCCGGCATATCTTCCTGCCCGAACCGCATAAGAAGAACTCTCATTAAAATAGCTTGTGCCATTCTCTGATTCCAGACTGTCCGAAGGCGGTGTAACGTTTGTATGTTTCAGCGACATAACATCCGAGTCTTTGATCTGTACTCCGCTCCCATATCCGATATAGCCTCCGGCGCTGCTGTCCGCCGCATCAGCCTCCACAATATAACCGCCAACCGCCGATTTCACGCCGGCAGATGTAATCTGGGGAATGTAGACATTCAGGACACTCAGAAGATTTGTGATATCTAAAGTCAAAACCCCGTCCAGCAGTTTCAGGCCGTCCGAAGCCGCTGCGGCGCCTGCATCTGCTTTTCCTGCAAAACCGCCCGCATAGTCTATGCCTTTCACATATTCCAACCCGTATACCGCATACGGCTCTCCTTCACCGCCTTCAGAACTGTTATCCACTTTCCCGCTCTGCATTGCCCCGAAGAATCCTCCGGCATACTGTGCTTTTATCTGCGGATTTTCTCCGTTTGATATGAAAGATACGGTGCAGTCCGTATATTTCGGAATCAGATATGGAACCAAATCCAGTAATGAACGGACCTCCAGAATGTCCGGAAGTTTTAGAACCCCGTCTTCAGTTTCCTGCGCCAGACCAGCCAGGCCTCCCGTATGGGAACGTCCTGCAAATCCACCGGCATAGCTGTCTTTTTCTTCTATTTTCTCTGCCGACACTTGTTTCAGCTTAGAAACACCGGACTCACTCACCTGAATTCCTTCTGCCTCCGAGACAAATCCGCCGGCCATAACAGACTCTCCATCCGTAAAGTCCACAGCTCCCGTTGCCCAAATGACAGCTCCTTCCTCTACTCCGGTCACATGGGCATTATTTATCGTGACCTGAACTCCGTCTGCAAGAGATAACAGATTATCCACTTTTACAGCCCCAAGCCCCAGAAGATCAAGACCGCCTTCTTTTACCAGCGCTCCCGTACCGCTGCGCCCGGCCATACCGCCTGCATAGTTTCCTGCTGTCACGGATGCAAGACCATTTACTGATACATTGTCAACATTACCGCCCAAGGCAAGTCCAAACCCGCCGGAAGCGTATTTCTGAGTGGCTTCAACTTTTAATGTCTGACCGGTAAGCGTAACTCCCGATACCGTAAACGGATGATAACTTCCAACGCCTAAAGTATTGTCCAGTACGCCGATAGGATTCGCAGTTACTGCGCTGCCCGCAATTCCGCCGGCGTAATTTAACGCCGTAACAGAACTCAGTCCTGTAATCTGGCTGTCGGCTCCTCCGTCAGAAGCAATCTTAACTCCATCTCCCTGACCGATCATACCGCCGGCATAGTCACCTGACGCTGACACACTCCAGCCGGTTCCGGATACTGTACAATCATAAAGTTCTGACGGAGTCAGTCCTGACAGAGATAATAAAGTATTTAATTTATCTTCATTTTCCGGCTTAATTAATTGCTTCAATAACATGGTAACGGAACTGAGAAGCGTATTTTCTTTTTCATCTTCACCTCCGATTGTTGTTCCATAGCCAATGGTTGCTCTTCCTGTGAAGCCGCCCGCATATTTTGTGGCGCTTACTTTCTCAATATCCGAAACGGTGCAGCTGCGGCTAGTACTGTTTGTCATCACGCCGTTAAAACCACCGGCATATTGATTTTTCGCCGTGATAGTAATACTGTTTCCATTCACCTGGCAGTTTGTCTGACCGGACTGAATATCAAATGTGTATAAATCCACACCCAGAGAACTTAAAAGGCTGTTTACCACAGCATCCCGCTCCATTCCGGCAAATCCTCCGGCGCCATTGCCTGCACTGACTGATACCAGGCCGCTGACTGTACAGTTCATCATTTTGGTGGCATTCTGAATTCCCACAAAGCCGCCATTGTAATCTGTACTTTCTTTGCCAAGTTCTCCGTTGCTAAGAGTCACACTGCAGTTATTGATCTGTGGGTTATAATATCCAATCGGGATCAAATCGCCCAAAGCAATATCATTTTCCAGCAGTACGGTTATCAGGTCGCCAACCCCGAGACCCGGGATCAGGTTCAGAAGACCCGATAAGAGTTTTACTGTATCACTGCCAAGATGAGATAGCAGATCATACTGTGCTTCTCCTTCTGTGTATCCTACGAAACCTCCCGTTATTCCCATTGCACTGGATACAGATGCCTGAGTAACAGTACAATTTTGTATTTTTACATCTCCGATTACCCGTCCTGCAAAACTTCCTGCGGCGAATATATCAGGACTGCTTTGCTGCACTTTTAAAAGACCTTCCACGACGGTGCTCAATTTCAGATTATCTAATCCCGGAATCAACCACCCCAGCAGATTTCCAAGTAAATCTTCCACGCCGCCCAGAATACTCGAGAGAAGTCCTCCTACAGTATTTAATAAAGATTCGACTAAAGTATCATTAACTTCCGCAACCGTCGTAGATTGATTTGTAATAGAAACCTTATCAAGATGAATATCCTCCACTACTGTTGTCCCGGCACTAGAGCCTAATTTTGTTTCATCACTTTTACTGGAAATAGAACCAAAAAAGCCAAAACCTCTGGTTGTAGACGGATCAATCGGATCTGCACTTTGTTCCACCGTAATATTACTGATCGTAACCGAAGCGCCGTCTGCCATACCTTTTCGCCCTTCCATATTTCCGGAAAGATGGATCGGCGTCCATTCATCTGTTTCACCATTGGAATTTTCTCCGTCAGCGTTCAGGTTAATATCCCGGAAGATAATATAATTGGCATCCGATGAGTAGTATAAATCTCCATATTCATCTTTCAGCTTGCTCAGGCTGGCTTCATCATGATTAGGCCTGCCGGTAGCGTCCACACCACAGAACTCGCTATCGTCTCCAAACAATCCACCCAAAACACTGTCGAGGATATCTCCTAAAGCGCCGAGAATACTCTCTAAAAGCGAATTATCTGTCAGATCCACGTCCGCCAATTCGTATTTTGACCCTGCTTCTTCATAATAGGTGTAGCTGTCTCCTTTCACTTCATCCGGTTCTTTCTCAATTATGCCATGCTCTGTTCCGCCTTCAGGCGCTACTGCCTCTAATCCCAAATCCGCATCTCCCGGATAATACGGTATATAATTCGGCTCACTTAAAAGCCCGCCAGAAATATAAATATAAAGTCTCGGCGTTACATGCTTGTTTGAACCTACCGCTCTCAACTGCGCTTCATTCCCTATTAAAATATATTTTTCTCCAGCTACTTCTATATAAAGCTGACCCGGAACGGTACGTCCGTCTGCCTTTTCTCCCTTCAGCCATACTATCTCGTCACTCAATTTATCTACTGTAAGTTCCGGCATCTGTTCCGTAAAGCTTCTGGACAGCACGTAATTATGGTCTTTACTGTAAGTCAGATACTCCTGAGCCGCCTCTGCGCTCTTGTCTGACGGTGTTCCGTCTTTATAGATAAGCTGTCCCATTCCGAACTCTGAAGGGATCATGTCCTTTGACATCACAGGTTCCTGTTCGGAATTTTCGGAAGCAATCGTCATCAACTGATAATTGTTATATATATAGATAGTATCTGTTTCTTTGTCATAAAGCGGAGCGGTTTCATCTACCGGTTCTCCGGAAAAAGCTCCGGTGAAGCCCGCCGGCAACTGCCAGATTGCATGGCTGTCAAGCAGAATATCCTCTGTCAGAAGATACTGGCTGTCCATGCCATATGTAATGGTTCCCCCATCTATCTCCACAGGAATTCCTTTTCCAAAAGTTTCTTCTATATTATCCTGGTCTGTCAGTGCAGCCCCACTTCCAATCGCCTGGAGCTGTCTGATATTGGAAATCTTAATTTTCCCTTCTTCGTAAACGGCAGACAGATCTGTCCCTTCTTCAATACTGTTTTTCTCAGAGTCCGTCTCTGCTTCTTCCCCCGCACTTTCTTCTGCGTTCTCTGATTCTAAAACGTTCCCTGTTTCCGGAAGATCATCTTCCTCTGACTCATATTCTGCTGTTTGCTCAGTATCTGTTTCCCGGCTTTCCTGTATGCTTACCGTTTCTGCGAATTCAGCCACAGAGTCTGTCATTTTGCTTTCTTCGGGAACAGTTTCATTAATTACTGTTTCCTCCTTTTGTCCGATGCTGTTTTCTGCATATACCGGTATTGATTGCGTGAGAACCCCAACACACAAAATCCATGCAAGTATTCTCGACCATTTTTTCTTTCTCATTTTTCTTCCTTGTCCTTTATTATCAATTTTTCGCAATAAAAAGAGATTTCCACTTCTCAATAACTAGTCTTTCGTTTGATAGTTGTCCAATATATCTTTTAGTGGAACAGACAGCCATCTTTTTTTCATATCTTCCTGAAAATCGCTGTAAAATTTATGCATAGCACAGACCTCTGCCGCATGGCGATTGCATGCACCTCGCTCTTCCAGACATTTATTAATCTTCATTGTCTTTTCTGTAAGTTCGAGTATCTCTCCCAAAAGAATCGTTGAAAACTGTCTTTTTAATTGATACCCTCCGGCGTACCCTGAAAATGATGTGATAATGCCGCCTTTTCTAAGTTTGGACAAAATCTTGATCAGGTAGTTTTGCGGTATGCACATTTCTTCAGCAATTTCCTTTGCTGTCCTGGATTTTCCATCACTTCCCAGATAAAGGACTGTACGAATTGCGTAGTCCGTGGTTATATTTAACTGCATAATGTCACTGCCTTTCCTGCCTTTACCTTGAAAGTCAAGTTTCTACTAAAAATATGTACCATTGCATCTATAGAAATGGCACATAATAATAGTTATGTTGTAATGAGCAAATAATGAACATTCTGTTACCAGAAAATGTCTATCATGTGTACTATGATACATCTTTTTAT
>ERZ1643249.4896-NODE-4896-length-10972-cov-15.621416_pt1 | contig 10972 bp, 9 predicted proteins | sample MGYA00579263_ERZ1643249 | MGnify/ENA primary metagenome ERZ1643249 (study PRJEB29033, sample SAMEA4952264) | chicken gut metagenome | biome: Broiler Chicken; feature: Gastrointestinal Tract; material: Caecum | place: Ireland | collected 2018 | study: Broiler...
TTTATATTATCACATAAAAAAGCAATAATGAGGTTGTCATTATTGCTTAAAGTATATTTAGTATCAAGTGTAAATATAAACTTAAATGAGGTTGTCCTTTCTACTTTCACTTGATTTAATGTCTTCTTCGTTTTGTGTGTCTTTGTCGGTGAAATTTCCTTCAGTTTCGCTATCAATCTTTATATTTTCATTTGATAGGTTGCCACTATATTCCAGTGATAATGTAGTTTGCTGTGATTGTTGACGAACAAAAACAAGTTCCTTCTCATAAAAATTTATACCAAGCGAGTGACGACTGAGTTTCCCTATCAAAAAGTGCAGGCAAAAGACAATTCCACCAATGAAATTGCAGAGTATATCCTGCATCGTGTCAGTCACAAGTGGAACGTCATACCCTACTGCTGGCTTACCTTGTGACATCTGTCCGAGGCAATTGTCGCCAAACCATTCGAGGAGTTCCCAAATAAGTTCGCACGTCATAGTGAAACAAAAGCAGAATGCTAAAACCAGCCACACATTCAATTTTTTATAGTTATCAAGTCTTGAAATGACAAATATTCCAAGGAGTGCAAAGACATATCCTGCAAGCAAATGAACTATAAGGTCAAACCACCAAATTTGATTGTAAGCATCAAGCACACAGCCCACAAATCCAGCAAAAAGGATATAAAATTGAATTGAAAAGAAGATTATATTTGACATACGGTGTCTAAAGATATATTCGGCTAGGCATGGCACTAAAACAAGGGCGGCTATGCCAAAACTTGCGAAAAGTCTATCCTCTCTGCCCACAACAATATAGTAAATGCCAAGTGCAATGCAAGACACAAACTGCACAAGCATTAAAAGTAGATTTATTATCCTAAAAATCTTATCATTTTTTTGTAAGTCCTTAAATTTCACCCATTTGCCTATCAATTTCTTCATAAATCACCCTAAATTACAAATTTTTCAACTCTTTCTTAACATTTTCAAGTAAAATTTGATTGTGAGCGAGTTTTTCTTTTTCGCTATCGACCAAAGCCTTTGGAGCCTTTGCGACAAAGCCTTGATTTTCAAGCATCTTCGTAGAACGATTAACTTCAAATGTGAGACGTTCAATCTCTTTCTCAAGTCTCTGTCTCTCTTTTTCGCTGTCAACTAGTTGTCCCATTGGAAGGTATATCTTAACATTTTCGCACATAATCAAAGTGCATTTTTCATTAGGCTCGCCCGCTATCATCTGACAATCTTCGCCACCTGAAAGTTTTGCTATCTCCTGGAGATTTTCGCTTATTAATTTATCATGTCCATCACTTTCAATAAATATTGATATTTTTTTATTATCTGGAACGTTAAATTCGCTTCTTGCATTACGCATTGCCCTAATAATGCTTATAATCTTTTCAAAATTGTTTTTAAGCCCTTTTACCTCCACCTTCTTTGGAAAAGCCGAGCACATGATGGTCTCTTCATGTGATGGTAGTTCTTGATAAATATATTCTGTTACAAATGGAATAAACGGATGGAAAATTTTGAGCAAGTTTGACAAAACATAGTAAAGTACGTTTTGTGTGGTCTGCTTTCTTGTCTTATCATCGCCGTAAAGGTCGACCTTGCTAAGTTCTATATACCAGTCACAGAATTTTGATACAGTGAACTCTATCAAATTGCTTGTTGCGACACCGAATGCATACTTGTCAATATTTTTATTGACTGACTTTATAAGTTTGTCTAGTTCACCAAGTATCCACTTGTCCTTATCTTGCAAAACAAACCTATCAATCGGTTTTATTTCAATATCTTTGATATTTTGAAGCACAAACTTGCTTGCATTATATAGTTTGTTGATAAAAATCTTTGCCTCTTTTGCCTTTTCTTCTCCGTATTTGATATCCGTTCCTGCACTCATCCCGTTTATCAGGCTTAGTCTTAAGGCATCCGCACCATACTTGTTTATCATATCAATCGGGTCAACACCATTTCCAAGGTGCTTTGACATCTTAACCCCGTGAATATCTCTTACAAGTCCATGAATTACAACATCTTTGAATGGCACCTCTCCCATAAATTTAATCCCAGAGAACACCATTTTTGACACCCAGAAAGTTATGATATCATAACCAGTAACTAGTGTTGAAGTAGGATAATAGTATTTTAAATCTTCGGTCATTTCAGGATAGCCTAGGGTCGAGAATGGCCAAAGAGCAGATGAGAACCATGTGTCGAGAACGTCATTATCTTGAGTTAGGTTTGTATCACCGCATACCTCACATTTTGTAGGATACTCTTCACAAGCGAAAGTATGCCCATATGAGCAAGTGAACACAGGTATTCGGTGTCCAAGCCAAATTTGACGAGAAATGCACCAGTCTTGGATATTTTCAAGCCAATTTAAATATGTCTTTTCATAACGTTTTGGATGGAAGTTGAGTTTTCCGCTCTTGACCGCCTCGATTGCAGGACGAGCGAGGGCTTTCATCTTGACAAACCACTGGGTAGAAATACGTGGTTCGGTAAAAGAGCCACAACGTTCGCAGGTACCGACTTGATTTTTGTACTTTTCTTTTTTTACCAAGTAACCGCCGTCAACAAGAGCCTTTTCTATAAGAGGTCTTGCCTCAATTCTATCCATTCCAGCGAACTGTCCCGCCACCTTAGTCAATTTTCCGTCATCGTCAATACAGTTTATAACCTCTAAGTTATGTCTAAGACCAACCTCGTAGTCATTTGGGTCATGTGCTGGTGTTATCTTAACCGCACCTGTACCAAAGCCCATCTCGCAGTAGTCATCAGCGATGAGTTTTATCTTTCTGTTTACAAGTGGCAAGATTAAATCTTTGCCTATCTTATCCTTAAACCTAGCATCATTTGGGTTAACTGCAACAGCGGTATCACCAAAAAGGGTTTCAGGTCGTGTCGTTGCAACTGTAACCTCACCACTACCGTCAGCAAATGGATATCTTATATACCAAAGGAATGTATTTTGGTCGATATGTACGTTTTCATTGTCAGAAATGGTTGTCTTACAACTTGGGCAGTAATTGACTACCCTTTTCCCTTTATAGATAAGTCCTTCCTTGTAATACTCACAAAATACATGGCGAACTGCCCTGTTCAAATTTTCATCCATAGTAAAAGCAAGTCTTGACCAGTCACAAGAGACACCTAATTTTTTGAGTTGGTCGCAAATGACATGGGTATATTTGCCGTACCACACCCAACCTCTTTTTAAAAACTCTTCGCGTCCTATTGACTCCTTGCTTTCTCCGTTGCGTTTTAAATCTTTGACTAAAACCTGCTCGGTTGCAATCGCTGCATGGTCTGTTCCTGGCACCCAAAGAGTATTGTAACCCTGCATACGTTTTGTCCTTATCAAAATATCTTGCATGGTGTTGTCAAGTGCATGTCCGATATGAGCCTTGCCTGTAACATTAAGCGGTGGCATAACAATAGAGTAATGCTCACGTGAGTCAGGCTTTGTTGTAAAATAATTTTTATCCATCCATTTTTTATAAATTTCGCTTTCAAATAGTTCTGGTGTGTATGACTTATCCATTGTAAAAATTCTCCTTAATTAACAATATTTTTATTATATATCAAATAAAATAAAAAAATCAAGTAAAATAATCGGCTAAATATCTTTTTAAAATCAATAAACAAAAAAACATTTTAAATAATTTTTGTATTTTAAACAAAAAGAATTGTTTTAGGTGTGAATTTATAGTATAATTTTTAAAAATTTTTATTAAAAGGAATAAAATATGGAACTACAAGATTTTGTATCGGTTGAAGATTTCCAAAGGTTGCACATAATGCTTGGATGGAAAATTTTGGATAGTAATATGATTGAAAAATCACTCAAAAACTCTATGTTTGTGGTCTCGGCAATAGAAAATGGCAAAGTAATTGGCATGGCTCGTATTGTCGGTGACGAATATACCCATGGACTGCTTTGTGACGTAATGGTACTACCCTTATATCAAGGACAAGGCATTGGCAAGGCAATGGTTTTACAACTACTCGGCAGGCTTCAAAGTTATGTCAATGAAAATTGCGATGAGTTTTTACTTGAACTTTTGCCAACAAAAGGCAATGAAGAATTTTACATAAAGTGCGGGTTTAAACATAAGCCTGAAAATATGGATGGCTGTTATTTATGGCTAAAAAATCAAAAAATATATCAAAAAGATAGCAAAAAATATATCATGCACCTTAAAAAATCGCCTTTTGATAGTATAAAAAGCGGACAAAAGACGATTGAAATGAGGCTTAATGACGAAAAAAGAAGAGTTCTTAAAAAAGGTGATATTATACTATTTTTTAATGATGAGAATTATGCCGAAATGATAAAAACAAAAATTGTCGCTCTTCATCCATACAAAAATTTTGAAGAACTTTACTTTCACTTTGATAAGACCAAACTCGGATACAAAGAAAATGAAAATCCCCTACCTAGTGATATGAGTAAGTATTATAGCAAAGAAAATATTGAAAAATATGGTGTACTTGGAATTGAAATTGAAGTAATAGAATAAAATTATATTTTTTACTATAAATTTTATCTTAATTTGTAATTTTCATCTTCAAATAATAAAAAATGCAAGAGGTTTTATGCCCTTGCATTTTTCGTTTAAATTAAATAAAATTTGACATTTTTTCGATTTTTGACTGTTTTTTCGTGTTTTTTGCAGATTTTTAAGCAAAAATTCAGAAATTATTGTCAAAAATTATTTAATTTCAATGCGGTTTGAACCGTCAACTTTCTTTTGCTCCTTTGGAAGAACGATTTTTAGCATACCATTGTCAAGGCTTGCCTCAACATCCTCTTTCTTAACATCACCTACATAGAATGAACGGCTAAAACTGCCATAACTACGTTCTTTTCTGATGTAATTTTCTTTCTTGGCATCGTAGTTGTGTTCTCTCTTTGCAGTTACTGTCAAGTAGCCATCTTTTAAGTCAAGATTGACATCCTTTTTGTCAAAGCCAGGCATCTCAATCTCAAGTGTATAATCTTTCTCCCCTTCCTTGACATCTGTTCTCATTATATTATTCATTCTGTTGAAGTCCTTTCTGTTAAACATAGGATATCCAAAGAAGTCGTCAAAGAATGGCTCAAAGATATCAAGTGGTTCGCGGTTGCCTTTCCCACCTACTGTTAAATCAAATTTATCATTATTTTTCATAATTTACCTCCCTGCATTTTTTAAATGCAAGCATATTATACTCTCTTTTGCTAGCACTGTCAACTAAATAGTGCCAATTTTTTGAAAATTTTCTAATTTTTTTTATTATCATTTTAATTCTTTATTTAGATATGTTAAACTTTATTATGGAGAATGATATGAAAGAATTAAAGTTTATCGGCATTGGCGGGGCACATGCTTTAGAACTTGGTGGCAATTGTGCTTTCTTAAAAGATGATGACACACTTTTAGTTATCGACTGCTGTGAAGAGGCTACCAGCAAATTAATTAAAAAAGGTGTATTTGATGATATAAAAAACATAATAATTGCAATCACCCATACCCATTTTGACCATGTCGCTGGGCTTGGCACCTTGCTTTTTTACTCAAACTATATGCTTAAAATAAAGCCAAAGATTGTACGAAACTCTCAAACCTTTGAAAGCCATTTGAAGCAACTTCTATTGTTCTTAGGTTTAAGAGAAAAGTACTATGATTTTATTTCGCCGTCAGAGGTAAAAGTCAACAACTGCACTCTCAATGCCATACCCACCACTCACTCCCCTATCTTGAAATGTTTTGGTATTATGTTTAAAGATGAACACGGAGAGTACTATTATAGTGGTGACACGAATGATTTTGATAATATAAAAGGGCTTGTCAGTGATAGTAATGTCAAAAAAATTTACTGCGAGGTATGTTGGAAGTCACACAATGCTCACATTGAATATGAAAAATTAAAGGAAATAAAGTGCGACAAATTGGTCCTTATGCATTTTGAAGATATAAATTTATACAATCTTGCAAAACAAGGTGGGTTCAATGTTGCTAAAATTTAAAAATTTTTATAGAAAAACATAAAAAATTGTTAAAAAACGTAAAAAAACACGAAAAAACATAAAAAAATCGTAAAAAATGTAAAAAATTTGATAAAAACGCTTGAGTCTATAGTTAACTATAATGATATGCTCATGGTAGAAAAGGAGGAAAAATGTATTCAATTGGTCAATTTTCAAAGATTATGGGCATCAGCACAAAAACACTCATTTGGTATGATAGCATTGGTCTTTTGAAACCTGATTTCGTAAATGAGGAAAATGGTTATAGGTACTATACAAGCGAATCGGTCAAAAAACTTGCAAACATTCAATATTTTCAATCACTTGACTTTTCAATTGATGAGATTATGCATATGTCGAAAGGTGTTATTGAAGACAAATTGAAAGATTTACAAAAGAAAATTGAGCATATTGAATTCAATCTTTCCTTCCTTGAAAAATTAAAGGAGGAAGATATGGATAAAAAAATTTTAACAATTTATGACATTCAAAAAAGCAAGGAGCATCAAGCAAGAATTCAAGGCAAATGGACTTATGCATTGTCAACAAATAGTTTTGTAAAGGCAATTGAACTTTGCCCTGCATTTGGCAAACCAACTGATATGCCAAAATCACTATTTTTCGGCGAAGAGCAATGCGGAACGGACACTAAAAATCTTTTGTACTACAGTATAGACACAATCAATATTAAAGAAAAGACTTATACTTTTTTACTTATGAACTTGGATGAGAGTTTGATTTTATTTGAAAAAGATGATAACAACTCACAGGAATATCGACCATATTTCCATGTCTATAGAAGGCTTAGCAACACCCCTTACACAAAAAAAGACATGGAAAAAATTATGAAGAAAGCAGAAGAGCAACAGATCCAAAAAAAGGAAAAAATCTATAAATATAATGGACATTTAGATGGTGTGTGGAAACATATCGATAACATCAATGCAAGTGAAATCTCTACCTATAAAGAAAGAGAGGATAAAAAGTGTTTTAATATCCTTTACCCTATGTATAACGAAATCATTTTCAATGGAACCGATGTCGCTGTTATGCCAGATGGTAACGACCTCGTCGTTGGGAAAAAGACTTACACAAAAGAGAATTCTATGATGAAACTGCAATATATTCCTAAACCTAATAGTAGTTACATTGAAAATCCTATTTTGCATATTAGACAGAAGATCATAGAAAGAAAAGTCGATGGACAAACTATGCTCTTTATAAATTTCACCGGCGAACTTGACACTGACGAAAATACAACCGTCTATGTTTACAAAAAAATAGATACAGACCTAAAAGTAGAAAATGTTGATAATTTTAATGAAATTCACATAAAAATTCACTATAAAGATAAAGAAATTGTGGTAAATGACACTAGATACTACAAAAAAGCAGACCAAAATGGCGCAGAACTTATAGGCGAAGTGCCTATGGATTTAGTGGAAGAACTCGCAGATTTTATTGTAACTGAGCAGACATTCCACAACTTACTCAAGGCCACAAGTGAAAAAGGTTTTGGATACAACAGATTCTTCGAACTATATTATAAAGGTAAAACCTATAAGATGCCCCTTGACCCACCTGCAAATATCAATAATGTCTTGGCAAAAGAAGTCCATAAATTTGCAAAAGATATGTATTTTAATTTACTTGTGCTTGGAGATAATATATAGGCGAGGAATGAAATCCCAGAAATCACACAAAATCTTGAAAAATAAAATTGTAATTTGCCCCATCAAAAATTATAAGGAGAATGCAATGGAAAAAGTTTTATTCGACCCTATGATTGATATCTTTTGCTCTGACTATACCTATGGCGACAGACAAATCACAATTATTTTTGCAGATGCAATGATAAAAGATTATTTTATTGACAAAAGATTCAAGGTCAATATAGAAAAATTTAAACAAATCTTATCTCATCATTTTGATGCATTGATTGCAATGCAAGACTATGCGAAAGAGAAGAAGTTAAAGAGCAACTATTATATCGAAGTTGTCTTCAATAAAAGTCACCTTTTTATCCCTATTGGAGATTGTCCTGATACAACTAGCGAAAGCGAACGACAAAATATTTATGGCTATGTTCATAATTTTCAAAGGACAATCTGTCATGACCTACTCTCTCTTTGCAGGTATAACAAGATAGAATTGCAAGATTTACAAAATGCCATTGAAGACAAGGTTGCAAAAATGGATAACAACACCGAATTTTCTTTTGAACAATTATTTGATGAATATGAAAGTTATATTGACTCACAAGGACAAAAAGAACTTATAAAACACAATATACTTCAAAAAAATTCACACAAAATCAAACCAATTGACGAAGAAAATGATAAATATATGAAAGTTATTGAAGAAAACATGCCTTGGAATTTTGATTTTTTCGAAGATGATGAGAAAAATAAAAATTAAGTTAAAGTTATTAAGGAGAAAATATGACCGAAGAGCAAATGTTTAAAATATAATGACATAAAAAATGTTTATTATAAAATTACTTTTAGAGGCATAAATGCTAATATAACCAAATAATAAAGTTTTAGTCATTCACAAATACTTTTTCCCAGATTATACTATGTTAACATATATTGGAGAATTTTATGGATGTTTTATATTTAAAATCTAAAGAGTTATTAGAGAGTTTTACACTTGATTTTGATGTTTTGAAAGAAAAACTGCAAGAGATAATGGAAATTGTCTTTTCAATGCACGAAATCAATAAAAAGATGACTGTGTCCTTTGATAAGAGCAAACTTTTCGGGAAATCTGGCAGCATCTCAGATACAAACATCTCTTTCAATAAAACACGAATTGAAATGTTATTAAAATTGAAAATTGATGATTTAGATGAAAATCATTTGGTTAAAATGGAACTTTTTTATAAAAACCACCCTATTAAATCTGTTCACACCGAGTATGAAGACATCTTATATGATTTTATCAAAAAATACAAAGAAGCAGATGCCGAACGATATTTTAATATGGTTGGCAGTTATAAAACTATAAAATATGAACTTCTTGAAACGATATATCACGAATGCGAACATGTTGTTCAAGATGATTACAAAAAGTTTCTTGATAAAAAAGAATTTCCAAGCGATACACAGAGCAAAGTGCTTATCTTTACCACCCTTTTTAACGTAATATATGAAAAATTAAGAAAGGCAAATTTAGATTTCGACTACACCAGAGAAAATTACATATTTCCTATTGAATTTGATGCGAGATATATAAGTTTTAAAGAGATGACAATCCTTAAAAATATGTATTTTCAAGACGATGAATTTTTCGAAAAATATTTAAAGAAAAGCATAATCATTCCAAAAGATTTCAAAATTCTTCAAACTGTAAACAAAATAATTGATGACTATGACAGGCTTTACAACATTTATTTAAAAACTTTTGGTGAAGATTTTGTTTTTGCTCACAATTACATACAAGAAAACAAATCCGAAATTAAAGACGAACTTGTAAGAAGATATGAAGAGATGGCTAAAACTCAACTGGAAAAATATTTTTGGCGTGAGAAAAATGCAAATAGTTTTGGTGGAAAATGCGAAGTCATTGTTCCAACAAGTGATGAATTATATAAAGAAATAATAAAAAAAATTGAAGAGAAATTGAAAATGATTGATGTTATTTTCGACAAAACTAAAAGAGCAGAATATTTGTCTAAGAAAAACAAGACCATTTTAAAAGAAACACCAGAACTTGTAATTCGACAAAAAATAGGTTCGAGAGTTATAGTAGATTTTCTCCAACTTGTTAAAGACCTTTGCAATTTAAAAAACATCAAAATTGACTACACTAAATTTGCAACTCATAAAAATAAGGAAGAAATTTATTTGTCTTTGAAAAATGCTGTTTCTAATCTAAAAAGCAATACGAAAGATAGTTTGATTATAATTTATGAAAATATTCTCAACTTAACAAATGTATTATCATTAAATTATGAAATCCTTGAAATTGAAAGACAAAAGATCGAAGAAAAAGAAGGCAATTTTTACAAGGGTAAAATTGTAATAAAATAAAGATTGTAAAATAATAAAAATGACTGAGAATTTATGATAATTCTCAGTTTTTTTTATGCTTTTTCTAAAAATTTTAAACAAATTTTTAGAAAATGGCTATTTAGGGTTGTCTCGAGTGAAAATATGTTTGTAAGATGATAATTTTTGTTAAAATATTGAAATTTTAGACACTTTATACAAAAATTTTAGACAGTTTTGAGTTATTTTTTTAGTATCTTGACATTAAAAAATCCCTTATTTTATAAGGGGTTTAGCATTGTCAACACGAAACTATTTTTTATTCACTTGTTTTATTTTTGCAACAGACTTTTGATTTCTCGGGGAATTAACACCTTAAACTTTCAATGAGGCTGATCTATATTTAGTCTAAAGTCCTCACAATCTCTTTCAACAAGTCCAGCCTTAAAGAAAATCTTTTTCATTGCCTCCACTGGTGTTTGTCCGATAATGTATGTACATCCTTCTTCCTTTACAAGTTTAACTACATTACTGATTAATTCTGTTCCTATTCCTTTACCTTGAAAATTTTTATGCACCATGACACACTCAAGATGAACAAAAGGAGCATGTAAATCTGTAGGATAGTATTGCATATTTTTATAAACGTTAACACTCGCAACGATTTTCCCGTCAATATAGCAAGCATAAGTATAAGACCCTTTTGCTAAAATATCATTTTTATATATTTCCATTGCTTGCTCGACATCCCTATTTTTTATTTCGCAGTTTTCTATCATACAATAAATGTCGTAAACCATAGGAACATCTTCAACTGGAACTTTTTTAAATACTTTTTTATTCATGCACTATTTCCTTAGCTAGACTTTTAGTGAAGTATTTTTGGTGGACTGCGGGAGGCTCGAACCCCCGACCCCCTGATTAAGAGGTGTAAATAAAACTTATTTTTCAAGTTGTTTTAGTGTTATCAAAT
>ERZ1643249.4899-NODE-4899-length-10967-cov-3.939699_pt1 | contig 10967 bp, 13 predicted proteins | sample MGYA00579263_ERZ1643249 | MGnify/ENA primary metagenome ERZ1643249 (study PRJEB29033, sample SAMEA4952264) | chicken gut metagenome | biome: Broiler Chicken; feature: Gastrointestinal Tract; material: Caecum | place: Ireland | collected 2018 | study: Broiler...
ATTTTAATCAAATTATAAAGGGCTTCCTCTTTACAGGCAGCCCTTTGAAATTGTATAATAGTATTACTTAGGCGGATGCGATCTCCGCCCGGGCGAATAAACTCCGCGAGCCGCGGAGCATGATAAAACAAAGGAGTCTTTTCCGGGATATGATCTGTCGGAACTGCAATCGAGATGCCGGCAATTCGAGCTTCTGCCCGTATTGCGGCGCACCAATGCGGAGCAAGTACTGCCCGCGCTGCGGCGTGCCCCTTCCTCCCGACGGGCGCGCCTGCTATTCGTGCGGCTGGCGGGATACCGAGACGAGCGCGGAGCGCGCCGTCTCTCAGCCTGCGCCCGAAGTGAATTCGGGCGACAAAGGGCTTGTATCGGGCAAGCGTGAAGAACCGCGCGACGACCTTCCCAAGTCTTTGCAGAAACGTAGCGGCGCACAGACGCTGTTGTGTCTTATAAGCGGAATAGCCGTACTCGCCGTTATGGGCGTGACTCTCTATCTGATGCTCATGGGCAACCTGTTCTCGGTAGACGGCGAGGTGATAGACCCGCTCACGGGAGCGGCGGCGGAGGGCGGCTCGTTCGGGCTTCTCACTCACTTCAACGCTATCAAAGATTTCGCCATCGGGCTTGCGACGAGCATTCCCCAAGCGGCACAGAATATGGATCTGGTCACGCTGGGAAGGGAGGTATCGTCTGCCGTGATAATGGTGATGTATGCGCTTGCGGCGGTGATAGTGTCGATAGCGACGCTCGTCGCCGTGATAAGATTCATCGTCGGCATGGCGAGAGGGCGTTACTTCAATATGGCTAAGTTCGCCGCGCTCGATCTTGCCGCGGTAGGACTCATATGGATGGGCGCGCGTTTCGGTTACCTCTCGGGCAGTGTCGGCGCGGGATCGGGAACGCTCGTATGCCTGCTCATAGCGGCTGCTGCGCTTGCCGTGTGCCTTATTTCCAACCTCGTGTTCGCGGGCAGAAATATCGCAAAAGTCGGCAGCGTACTGAAACTCATAACCAACGCGGGCATATTCGCGTGCGCGGCGGTGTGTTTCCTTGCATTCCCGTTCCGCATTTCGGAGGCGTATAACGGGAGCGGCTCGGAGGCGTTCGTGGGCGTGCTCGACCTCATCGTAAGTGCGTTGAACGGCGATCCCGAAAGGTCGGTATCGCTTATCGGCATGATAGCCGCGATAGGCCTGCTCGTATTTACCCTGAAATACCTGTTCACGCTGCCGTTCTATATGTCCAAGACGGCGTCCAGGCTCGCGCGCACGTTCAAGTTCGACGGCTACCGCGACAAGGGCTTCATGTTCCGTTCGATAGAGCTTATAGTGGGCGCGGTGCCTTTCGTTGCACTCGGTATCATATACCTCAGAGGAGCGAACTCGGCGCCTTCTCCCGAATTCGTGCTATTCATAGTCGCCGTAATTGCGACGTTCGTGTTCGCGGTCATAAACCGCCTGTGTATGAACAGAGATCAGCTTTGACGGTAATATGCGACTTTCCCCGCTTTGCAAACGCGAAGCGGGGTTTTTCGTTCGGGTCAAACAGTTGCCAACCGCGCGGCGATGGTGTATAATATATTGAATGACGACGATAGTAAACAAGAAGGCAAAGTTCGATTACGAGATAGTCGAAAAGCTGGAAGCGGGGATAGTCCTCGAAGGAAGCGAGGTAAAGTCCGTGCGTGCGGGTCACGTCAACATGGGCGACTCGTTCTGCTTTGTCGAGGGCGGAGAACTGTTTCTCAAAAATTGCCGCATTTCGGCGTATGACAAGGCGACGATTCTTCCCCCCGACGAACTGCGTAGCCGCAAACTGCTGCTGCATAAGCGCGAGATAGAGAGGCTGATAGGCAAATCGCGGGAGAAGAGCCTTACCGTCGTACCGCTTGCGATGTATTTCAAGGGCAGGCGGGTCAAAGTGGAGATAGCCCTTGCGCGCGGAAAGCGCAGTTACGATAAAAAACAGACGATAAAGGACCGCGACATAGGCCGCGATATGCAGCGTCAGATAGCTGACGCGACGCGTACGAGGTGATCGTACGGCACAAAGAAGAAGGTCATTATGGTAGACGGAATACTCGGATTCGTGATGGTTCTCGCCATCGTCATAGTATCCACCAAGCTGTGCGGACTGCTGTTCCGTCGGCTACATCTTCCTCAGGTGCTGGGGTATATAATAGCGGGCGTGCTGATAGGTCCCGCGCTGTTCGGTATGGGCGGGTTCTCGCTGATAGGTTTTCAGAGCGAGGCGGACAGCGTGTCCTGTCTCGTTATGCTCGACGAGTTCACGCTCAACGACGGTAGCACATATACGATACTCGACGTATTTTCCAAGATAGGCGTAATACTCATAATGTTCTGCGCGGGTCTGGAAACGGATCTCGAAGAGCTTAAAAAAACGGGTCTTATATCCATGTTCGTGGCGATAGCCGGCGTTTCCGTTCCGCTCGTTCTCGGACTTTGCGTATCCCTTCCGTTCATGGGCAGCGGACTTGTGGACGGATCGTTCACCACCGTGGTGCAGGGGCTGTTCGTGGGAACGATACTCACGGCGACGAGCGTTGCCATAACGGTATCCGTGCTCAAAGAGCTGGGCAAGATAAACACGCGCATAGGGACGATACTCGTCAGCGCGGCGATAATAGACGACGTTATAGGCATGGTCGTGCTGTCCGTCATGACGGGACTCGGCACGGCGGGCGGCGGCGCGCAACTGTCCGGTTTCGACTGGTTCAAGGCGCAGTGGTGGGGAACGCTCATAATGATAGTGGCGTTCTTTGCCGTGGCTATCGTCGTGGGGATAGGACTTCACTATCTTTTCAAGTGGATGGACAAAAAATGGCCGTCCACGCACAGGCTCGCGCTGTTCGGTCTTGCGACATGTTTCGTTTATGCGTTTGTGGCGGAAGAGGTGTTCGGCGTTGCGGACATAACGGGCGCGTATTTTGCGGGCGTGATCATATCCACCGTCAACCGCGTTGCGACGTATGCGGATAAAAAGGGGGACGTCAGCAGTTATATGATATTCGGTCCCGTGTTCTTTGCTTCCATAGGTATGACGATGAGTTTCGACGGGCTGAGCGGCTGGCTCGTTCTGTTCAGCGCGCTATTCGTGCTTGCGGGACTCGTAGGCAAGATAGCGGGTTGCGGAACCGTCATAAAGCTAAGCGGCGGAACGTGGCGCGAAGCGGGCATTGCGGGCGTAGGTATGATGGCTCGCGGAGAAGTCGCGCTCATAGTCACCACAAAGGGCATAGAGGCGGGGATAATCCCCGAGAGTTTCATGATAATGACCGTCATGCTCATTCTCGTTTCGTCCATACTGACGCCCATATTCCTCAAACTGCTGTTTGCGGATCACAGAGAGCCGCACGACGACGAACCGTCCAAATACAGAGGGCACGAAATAGAAGTGCGTCCGCCCGAAAGCGGAGACGGCGCTCAGTCCGATCAGCCGCACTCATCGGAGGTAAACGAAAACGGACATAGTTAAAAACGACATAGTGGAAGCCGACGTCCTGTCATTAGGTTACAGGGGAGAGGGCGTTGCCAAGATAGACAGATTTCCCGTGTTCGTCAAGGGCGCACTGCCCGGCGAGCGCATTCGCGCGCGCGTTCTTATTGCAAAAAAGGACTATGCAGTGGCAAAACTTACGGATATACTCGTCAGTTCGCCTCACCGCGTTCAGCCGCCCTGCCCGTACTTCGGCAAGTGCGGCGGTTGCGACCTTATGCACCTTGACGAGGAGGGTCAGCTCGCGTTCAAGCGTAACGCCGTGTCCCGCGCTCTTTTCGGGATCGCGCATACGGACGCGGAAGCGGGCGAGTGCGTCAGGAGCGCAAAGACACTCGGTTACCGCAACAAACTGTCGCTTCCCGTAAGACGCGGTTCGGGCGGCGCGGAAGTCGGGCTTTTCGCATACAACACTCACAGGATAGTCCCGATAAGTGACTGTCTGCTGCAAACGGAGCGCGTGCGCGCGCTCATGCCGAGGCTGAACGTATTTGCCTCGCGTTTTTTGCCGTACGACGAAACGACGGGCAAGGGCGAACTACGCCACTTCACCGTGCGCGAATACGGCGGCGCGCTTTCTCTCACCGTAGTAGTTACCAAAGATCTCTCGGGCAGGATACTTAGCGCGGCGGCGGAAACGGGCATTGAGTGCGACGAACTCTGGATGAACATCAACGACATGACGAACAACGTCATTTTAGGGCGCGTTTCCCGCCTCCTGGCGGGCGAAAACGTCGTTCGTGACGTTCTTATCGGCGGACGCAAACTTCCCGTCACGTCGCATCCCAATGCTTTTTTTCAGGTAAACGACGACATAGCGGACAAGCTGTACCGCACGGTCCGGGATATAGCCGAAAGGGAGCGTCCGTCGGCGATAATAGACGCATACAGCGGTTGCGGACTGATGACCGCATTGCTCTCCGAATGCGCGGATAAAACGGTAGGGATAGAGATAGAGCCGTCCGCTACGGCGGTGGCAAACGACATGATGAAGCGCGCGGGGATAACGAATGTCCGCAACGTCTGCGGCGACTGCGCGAAAATTTTGCCCGATGTAGCGGGGGAATGCGGAGAGGACTCTCTCATAGTCCTCGACCCGCCGCGTTCGGGTTGTGCCGAAAGCGTAACGGCGGCGGTGAACTCCTGCCGCGCCCGCACGGTGATATACGTCTCATGCGATCCGTCCACGCTCGCGCGCGACATCTCCCGAATGCCCGAATATGCGCCCGTCTCGGTCACTCCCTTCGACATGTTCCCTCAGACCCGCCATGTTGAGACGTTGGTTTGTCTCGAACGGAAATAATGCAAAGCCGCCGGCCGTAGGGGAAAACCCTTGCGGCCGGCAAATTTTTTTGATATACTTATAATACAGGCAGCAGCCCGCGAAAACGGAGGATAAAAATCATGAACGGACCCGACCCTGATAAAAGATTTCCGAATGGAAAAGTGCCGAGCCTTTGCTTTATTAAAAACGTCATCACCCGGCCGAACATCATCGTCGGCGATTACACGTATTACGATGACGATACCGGCGCGGAAGATTTTGAAAAACATGTTACGCACCATTATGAATTTATAGGAGATAAATTGATCATCGGTAAGTTCTGTGCCATCGGGAAGGGGGTGGAATTTATCATGAACGGCGCCAATCATCGGATGAACAGCGTGACGACGTACCCGTTCAATATCATGGGCGGCGGCTGGGAAAAATGTACGCCGCAGCTTGGCGATTTGCCGCTGAAAGGGGATACGATGGTCGGCAACGACGTGTGGATCGGGCAGAATGTGACGGTGCTGCCCGGTGTACATATCGGCGACGGCGCGATCATCGGAGCAAATTCGGTGGTTTCTAAAGATGTTGCGCCTTATCACATCGTCGGCGGAAACCCTATCAGAGTGATCCGCAAACGGTTTGACGACGATACGATCGCCTGTCTGCTGCAACTAAAGTGGTGGGACTGGTCTGCCGATAAGATAACGGAAAATCTTGAAATTTTATGCGGCGGTGATATTTCCAAAATCAGGGATATTAAGCGGTAATATAGAGACTTTTTATAGTTACACCCTTTGAAAACAGGCACTTTTGAGACCTTTTGTAGTCATCTGCCACGTCGAAACGCTCGCGGTTCTGCGCAGAAAGTAAAATGAACGGTCACAGGTCAAACGCCCGCGGCGTTTGACCGTTTTTCACGCAAGTCCCGTATTGACTTAACGGCAATACTTTGGTATAATCTTGTTAAGCGGGTGCGAAAAATGAGGGGATCATATAGATATCGACGTAAACGAAACCAAGGGATTGAAAATCGGGGACCGGATAGAAAGCTCATACCTTAAAGGATATTTCAAGGTATACGACATAAAACGCGGCTACCGCGACGGAAAGGATACAGGAAATATACTTCTCCTTAAAAAGGCGTTTACGGGAGCGATGAAGTTCTCCTTTTCGGCGGAAAAATGTCACGTTACCCGGTGCGAAAAACTCAGCGAAAGCAAGGCGGGCGAAATAGAAAAACTGCTGAACGCAAACCCGTCGAAAAGGAAAAAATTCGATGAGATGCCGCCGCTTTTTCCGTGCATACAAAATATGTATTTTCTTAACGTCGGAAAAACGCAGGCGGAAAATGTCGGAGAGACGCTCAAAGCTCTGCCGCGCTACTTTACGATAGAGCAATTCGACGACTTTGTACGGCGTGCGGGACTGATAAAGCACATCGATCCTCACCCCGAAGATCCGAAGAGCGCATTAACGCTGACTATCTACACTCAGGAGTGGATGGTGGACGGAAATAAGAATATGCTGTTTTGTGCCCCCGTTGTGGGAAACATGTGGGGGAAGCTCGCAAAACTCGACGATAAAGAGTGGAGCGACTATACTTGCGTCTGAAAAAAGGCAATATCGCGGCAGAAAAAAGCGTTGATCGAATGCGGAAAATGCCCGATAAAACAGCGCATACGCGAAGATAACGTAACGGCGCATAAAAATTCCGATACGCGTTTTTCGGCGTAAAAGCGCGGGCATGCCATATTCGGCAGACATGCGGGCGATAATTGCCGCGCGTATTGACTAATCGGAATGTTTTTGTTATAATTATTCGTACAAGCCATACGGCAAAAGCGAGGTCGAAATGGATCTTAATAAATTCAGCTGGACGAGAGTGCCTGAGAGCGTAGAAGAAAAGGACGGCAAGCTGTTTGTAGTAACATCGCCGCACACCGATCTCTGGCAGAGGACGTACTATCATTTCCGTAACGATAACGCCCCCGTCTTTCAGATGCAGTCGGACGAAAAGTACTTTTCCTTTACCGTAAAAACGGAATTTACGGACGCTAAGCACAGGTTCGATCAGTGCGGCATAGTAATGTATCTGGACAGCGAGAACTGGCTCAAAGCCTCCGTGGAATACGAGAACGAGAGATTTTCTCATCTCGGCAGCGTAGTCACCGACGGCGGCTATTCCGATTGGGCGACGACGGAAGCGGACAACAAAGTGCGCGTCATGTGGTACAGGCTGAGTCGCCGAGAGGACGATTACCGTATTGAATGCTCGCGCGACGGGATCAACTTTTCGCAGATGCGCATATGCCACATGTCAAAGGGCGGCGGCAGGGTATCGTTCGGCATTTACGCCTGCTCGCCCGAGGACAGTTCGTTCAAGGCGGTATTCTCCGATTTTTCTCTCGGCAAGTGCATGTGGGCGGCGCACGACGGTCAGCAACCCGACGAGTAAGGCCGATAGTCAGGGCGATATTTCAGCCGCGCGCGGCTATGTAAGAGCGTAAAACGCGCTTGCCGCAACGGGTAAAGACAGATCAGACGTTCCGACGCGTGAAAAGCGCGGGCGCGGGAGGGAGTAATGGACAAAGGCAGCGCACTCGTGCGCCTTCCGTATTGGGATAAACTCAGCGAAAGCGAAAAGAAATACGTTTCGGAGCACGCGGTCATCCGCAGTTACCGCAAGGGCGAAGTCGTACACGGTTATGGCGGAGCATGCCTCGGTACCGCGCTCGTACTTAGCGGCAGGATACGCGCGTTCATACTCTCCGAAGACGGCAGGGAGATAACGCTCTTTCGCCCGCAGGAGGGCGAGTCGTGCGTACTGTCCGCATCCTGCGTCATTCAACGCATCACGTTCGACACGCACATGGTGGCGGAAACGGATTGCGAACTGCTCGTCATAGGCTCCGCGGCGTTCGACAAGCTCGTCGAAGAGAACATATACGTCAAATGTTTTCTTTACGAAGTGGCAACGGAACGCTTTTCCGAGGTCATGTGGACGATGCAACAGATACTCTTTCTTAAAATAGACAGGCGGCTCGCCATGTTCCTTTCGGAAGAGTGCGACAGGAGCGGCAAGTCCGAAGTGCGTATGACCCACGAACAGATAGCCGTTCAGATAGGCTCGGCGCGGGAAGTAGTTGCGCGCATGCTTAAACGCTTTGAGCTTGACGGGCTCGTAAAGCTCGGGCGCGGCGTGGTCAAAGTAAAGGACAAAGAGCGGCTTAAACGCATCTGAATTCAGTCCGTGCGTTTTCGGGAGTATGCGGACGTTATTTTGTCTATTCATAGGCAGGGCGTTTGTCGCCTGACCGTTTGTCCGACCGCGCGCCCTCGGAGTCGGAATCGTCGTTGCCGCGCCGCCTGACCGAACGTGTGCGGGCGTCGTATGAGCCGCAAAAAAAAAATAAAAAAATTTTTCGTAAAGTGACTTAGTTACAGACGGCGGCGTTCCTTTATGCTATAATGTGCGTGAAAACAAGGCAAGGAGGATACTTAAATGTCTGAACTTAAAATAACGAAAGCCAATTTCGATCAAGAGGTAATGAAATCCGATCTTCCCGTGCTGCTCGATTTCTGGGCGCCGTGGTGCGGCCCCTGCCGTATGCTCGGACCTATCGTGGAGGAGATCGCGGAAGAATATAAGGGACGCGCCAAGGTAGGCAGGATAAACGTCGACGAAGAGGACGAACTCGCCGCGGCATTCCGTGTTTCGAGTATCCCCACCGTCGTGGTGATGAAGGGCGGCAAGGTCGTCAACGCATCGGTAGGGTACAGACCCAAAGCCCAGATAGAAGCCATGCTTAACGTATGATCGCGCAGCGGCCGCGGCCTTTCGGAACAGAGGCGGCGGCGCGATCGACGGGCGGCGCGCTTATGGCGGCGGCGGAAAAGTCCTGTCGGCTGATGGCGGAAGACCTCTGCCGCGAGGCGGGATACATGCTGCCGCAGAGCGCGAATGCGAGAGCTTTTTTGGAAAGAGTGAAGAGGGAGACGGACGCACCCGCGTCCGTAGCAGACAGACTGTCAGACACAATACCTGTAAACTAAAAAACGGAGGAAAATAAAATGAAACAGAAATGCACCGTATGCGGTTATGTACACGAAGGCGCGCTTGCGCCCGACTACAAATGCCCCAAGTGTGGAGCGAGCGCGGATAAGTTCGTGCCCGTCCCCGAAGCCCCCGCAAAAAACCCCTATGCGGGAACGAAGACGGAGAAGAATCTCCGCGAAGCGTTTGCGGGCGAGTCGCAGGCGCGCAATAAATATACATATTTCGCTTCCGTCGCCAAGAAAGCGGGCTATGAGCAGATAGCCGCACTGTTCCTTAAAACGGCGGAAAACGAGAAAGAACACGCCAAACTGTGGTTCAAGGCGCTCGGCGAGCTGGGTGACACGGCGGATAATCTCCTTCACGCCGCAGAGGGCGAGAATTACGAGTGGACGGACATGTACGATCGCATAGCAAAGGACGCGGAGGAAGAGGGCTTTTACGAGCTTGCAGAGCAGTTCCGCGGAGTGGCGGCGATAGAAAAGGCGCACGAAGAACGTTACCGCAAGCTCCTTGCCAACGTGGAGGCAAAGCGCGTATTCGAAAAGAGCGGCGTCACCGGCTGGGAATGCCGCAACTGCGGGCATATGGTAATAGGCACGGTAGCTCCCGATATATGCCCCGTATGCAAGCATCCGCAGTCCTTCTTCGAGGTCCGCGCGGAGAACTATTAAGGAGTAACGTATGGAAACGAAATTTCGCATATGTCGCCATTGCGGCAACCTGATGGGCATGATAAACGATTCGGGCGTGCCCGTAGTATGCTGTGGCGAGCCGACGGAGGAGCTTGTTCCGAACACGACGGAAGCGAGCGGGGAAAAACACCTTCCCGTGGTAAAAACGGAAGACGGAAAGGTGATAGTGAACGTCGGAAGCGTGGATCACCCCATGCTGCCCGAGCACCGCATAGAGTGGGTATATCTCCACACGGATCGCGGCGGACAGCGTAAAACGCTCCTGCCCTCCGAAAAACCCTGCGTCACTTTCCGTATAGGCGACGAAAAGCCGCTTGCGGTTTACGCTTACTGCAATCTTCACGGTCTGTGGATGACCGAAATATCCTGACCGCCTTAAAGGGAATAAGGAAGCAAAAGGAAATAAAAAAGAGGGAACAGAGGAAAAACGCCGTCCGCAAAACGCGGGCGGCGTTTTAGTTATGCGCGTGACTATGATGTGCGTTTTATAGAGTGCTGAATGCTAACGCGCGCATTATCGCAAAGCGTAGCCGAAAGCTGTCGTCACATTGTGCGTTAAACGGTTGCGTCGCCGATTGACAAAGTCGTGCGGTAGTGGTATTATAATAGCTCAAAAGCGTATTTGCGGCGTAAGCGGCGCGTTATCCGCGTAAAAGCATGAGAGGGAATAAGAAGTCATCATGAAGATAAAGAGTTTTGAAGTGGATCATACCAGACTGCGCCCCGGCGTATATCTGTCGCGGACGGACGGGGAAGAGGGCAATGAAATATCGACGTTCGACATCCGTCTGACCATACCCAACCGCGAGCCGCCCGTGGATATGCCCGCGCTCCACACGATAGAGCATCTCGGAGCAACGTATCTGCGAAACAGCGACATAAAGGACGACGTGGTATATTTCGGACCCATGGGCTGTCGCACGGGTTGCTATATGCTGCTGCGCGGCAAGCGTACGGCGGAAGAAGCCGCGCACATAACGGAAGAAATGTGCGATTTCATTCTCGGATTCGGCGGAGACATTCCGGGCGCGACCGAAAAGGAGTGCGGCAACTGGCGCGAGCACAATCTTAAAGAGGCAAAGTACTATATTTCCCGTTTTCTTCGTCTGCTTAAAACGGAGCGCAACTTAAAGTACCCGGACTGAGCGTCATCAAACGTAAAAAAGCCCCGACAGGGTGAAATGCACCCCAAAAGTTAGACAAACTTTAGGAGGTGCATTTATTATGCAAAGGAAGAAACACAACACAAAATACTCGCCGGAGTTCAAAAAATCTGTTATAATGGATATGCGAGAAAACCATTTGGCGTATAGAGAAACAGCCCGGAAATACAAACTTGGGAATAGTGTATGTCAAGGCAAAAATCTCGCGATAAAATGGGAACGCATATATCTGACGGAAGGAGCAGAAGGATTTATGACAGAGCGCC
>ERZ1643249.4903-NODE-4903-length-10964-cov-4.600788_pt1 | contig 10964 bp, 8 predicted proteins | sample MGYA00579263_ERZ1643249 | MGnify/ENA primary metagenome ERZ1643249 (study PRJEB29033, sample SAMEA4952264) | chicken gut metagenome | biome: Broiler Chicken; feature: Gastrointestinal Tract; material: Caecum | place: Ireland | collected 2018 | study: Broiler...
AACAATTATTCGATTTTTATTAATACCAGTTATTGTAATAAGTATTTTTAATGGAGATTATATCATTGCTTTTATCTTCTTCACAGTATCTGGTATCACAGATATTGCTGATGGATTTATTGCAAGAAAATTTAATTTAATATCTAACTTTGGAAAATTAATGGATCCTTTAGCAGATAAACTAACACAAATTTCAACAATTGCTTCTTTAACATTAATCCATATTATTCCAATTTGGATATTAGCAATTGTATTATTAAAAGAATTAATTATGATTGCAGGCGCTTCTTTCCTTTATGGTAAGGATGTCGTAGTATATAGCAAATGGTATGGAAAATTAGCTACCGTTCTTTTCTATCTTGCAATTGTATTTTCATTATTAATTAATCAATTTGAATTACCATCTATATGGTCAAATCTAGACTTATGGTTATTCTATTTAGCTTTATTTGCTACTATCTTTTCTTTAATTATGTATATTAAAGATGTATATACAAAAGGATTTATTGATAAACAAGATTTAAATAAAGAGGTTACAATTGATAAAAAAGAGAAAAGAAAAAAATAATGTCCAGTTGGGGACGTTTCTATTTGGGACATTTAAAATATAATTTAGTAATAAAAAATACTATATAATAAAAATTTATGAAATGACGAATGTGAATGAAATCATATTAGAAAAAATTAATGTATCTAATAGGAGAATCTCAAACTCTGCTTTGAGAGGTGCCTATTAGATACATTTAATTTTTCTTTATGATGTAATGTTAGCCGAGGAATGTAATAAATTTTTATTATATAGTATTTTTATAAATGAAACTTTACATAAAAATGTCTCAAAAAGAAACGTCCCCAACTGGACAATTTTATTCATAATCTTCTATTAGCTGATTTAATTCCGCTCTCCCATTTGCTTGAATCCCATTTTGTAATTCAATTCTATCTGTTTCTGTTAGAAATTCTGTTGCTATATCTGTTTCCTCTATCAATTCTTCTGTATCTCCTGTTTTTAAATATACTGCTACCTTTCCATCTTTTTCTTTTAGAATATAATGCTCTCCACATTCACTATCAAAATCTCTGTATAAAACAATTTGATTTCGTGAAAATTGTTCAATTGTCCATCCTTCATATTGTTGTTGTAAATCTTCTTGTGTTTTATTTACTAACTCAGTTGGAATACTTGCATATTGTTCAATAGTATGTCCACAATCATTGTAATGTCTTTTAAATACGATAGAACAATTAGGTGATATTTTTTCACCTTCTGAACTTGTCTCTTCAACCAATGTATTACTTTGCATCATTTCTTCATATTCATCTGTACATTCATCATAAATTTCTTCTTGATTTTGTTCTGCTACTTTCTCTTTTTCTTCTTCTCCTGAAAAATTTTTTATTGCAATAACACCAATTATTGTTCCTAAGATAAATAATACTAAAATGGCTAAAATTATTATACTTTTTCTCATTTTTTACCTCCATTATACTTTTTTAGTAGTATTTACCTTTTTTACTTATTTATTCATAATTCTTTCCTATTTACTTATAATTCAAATTAATAAAACTATGACGAATGTCATAGTTATTAATTTATATTTTTTTATTTCGTGATAACTATTACTGGTACTTCCATTTCTTCTTTGGTTAAACCACAATGTGTTGATTTTTTTATTGGCTTTCCTTCTGTTAAAAATGTTCCAAGTTGTATACTACTTCCTCCAACTGATAGAGCTATATAATTTCCTATAAAATCATCTATTTTTTTATGTTTATTTCCATATCCTAAAAAATGATATTTATCTAAAAAAGTTTCTTTTGTCATTAACCAAAATTCTTTTCCAAATGCTTTATTAAATCTTTGAACAAATATTTCTTTCATATCCTCCTTAACCCAAAATGCTAAGATTCTAGATTCCAATGAAGCAGGCATAATGAGACATTCTTGAATTTCTGGATAATCTAGTAACTTATATGCTTTTTCTATATCTTTGTGTCCATGATCAGCAGATATAATTAAAATCGTATCTTCATCAAAATCTTTTACCATTTTCTCTATCTTTTTTTCGGTTTCTTTAACAAATGTTTCAACTTCTTCTGAAGTTGTTCCGAAATCATGCAATAATCCATCAGGGTTATCTGAATATGCAAAGATAAACTTTTTACTAGGCATTAAACATAAATCATTTATGTTCATGATTAACTCATCTATATTATTTGCTTTTATAGCACGTTTTGCCCTTCTTTCTGCATATTCTGGTTCTATTTCATATGCTTTAACATCACTAGATGCTTTTTCAATTTTATCAAAAATTGTTTCATAATTTACTATTGTTTTAAACACATCCATTAATGGTTTCTTTAATGGCTCTCTCATATAAGATTCATTATGTGAAAACATATCAATTGCTCTTCCATATTCTTTAAAATACTGAGACCACGCTATCCAACCTGTTTCATATGGCGGACGTCCAGAATAATATGTAGTAAGTGCTGCTGTTGTTGTTGATGGATAAACAGATGTAACACAATCTATTTTATTCTGATTTAAATATCCTTTTAAAGAAATTTTATTTAAAATATGTTCTCCTAACCCATCTAGTATCAATAATATAACATTTTTATATTCTCTTTTATACAATAATTGATCTATTTTTTCAGATGATTTATGATTTGTCTCTACATGATAATATTTTAAAATAGAAGTAATTGTATTTAGTATACTATGCTCATAATTAGGTAGTACAATATTTTTATATTCCATAATCATTTCCTTCCTTTTTCATATTTCTTTTTTATTATATTGAAATATATGTTAAAATTCAATACTTTTGTATAATTCACATTATCTTTATTAAACAGACGAAGACCCTATAACTGGGTCTTCGTCTGTTTGACTTCGATACGAGGATGCATATTTCTTCGTTTCTCATATCCTTCAATAAAACCTTGTGTAGCTTGAAGAATCCTTTTCGGCAACCGAGTTTTGTTTTTTATAAAGAATTGATAAAAATCTTCAAATGTTTCTACCATATTCTCCATAAAAGGTTCATCACGCCAGTTTGTTCGTTCTGGCTCAATTCCCAGCATATCTCCGATTACTTGACGAGGATACTGTCTTTGGATATACACCTGTGAGTCTGCTACTACTAAAAGTTGTCCATCTGTTCCTTCCTGATAAGACATATATTTCCTATCTTTAAAGTCTCTAATATCTCTTGCAGGTTTTAAACATACCATATCCAGATACTTTTTCTCAAATGGAACACCCCATGCAACATGTGTATGTGCATGAACAACAGAACTTTTGTGTGTTGCTATTCCATTACTAGCAGAACCGTGTTCAAAAAATATTACAGGTGCTTCTCCATAAATACCTTTGAGCAGGTATTCAATATCTCTCATCACCTGCATATATTCCTCCATATGCTTATCTGGAATGTTAGCCACAGATAATACATGAAATTTAGGGCATATCATAACCATACCTCTTTTTAAACATCCATATTCAATCTTAATGTAAAAGTTTTCAGATTCGTATATTATCATATCATTTATTTCTTCTACATTTTGATTGTAGTCAGCTAGTGTTCTCATTCCTCTATAATTGGCAATCTTACAAAGGAAACAACTTTCTTTAGATGTTTTAAACTTTTCTCTTGTTAAATATTCTCCAGACTCAATTTGATTTTTATGGCAAAATTCAATGAATAAGTCTGGATTGAAGTTATCTACATTAATGTCAACAGTTAAAATTGGATACTTCCGAATCCTCTCTTCATTTACACAACTTGATACCATTAGAGGTGTTGTATTCTTTAGCCAAGTCGGTTCGATTTCTTCCTCTCTTGTTATCACTTCGATGGCTTCAAAACGAAATAAATTTCTTATATCCTCCATCTTAGCATTGACAATCAGAACTCGTTTTTCTTTATTCAGCATATAATTTCCTCCTGTTCCTTATTTGTCAAACATCATTTTCTAATTGCAATTGTTTTCGATTATATCACATAATTTACATAAAGTCAAAATGTGTCTTAATTCAGTTGCTATCTATAAAATTTCTTATTTTTGCCTTTCCTCTACAATTGACATCAATACTAATCTCTCCATTTTGATCTGTTCTAAAAATTTGCATGCCGAAATGATTGCAATCTTTCTAAAACTTCATTGTTTGGATGTCCAAACATATTATTTTCTCCTACACCAATAATAGCTACCTTACTATTTACTACCTTTAAAAATTCTTCTGTTGAAGAACTTTTAGAGCCATGATGAGCTACTTTTAATACAGTTGTATTTAATTTGTCTGCATTGTCTTTGTATAAATTTAAAATTTTCTTCTCTGCAATTTCTTCTATATCACCAGTAAATAGCATACTAAAACTTTTATATTGTAATTTCATAACCATCGCATTATTATTTAGCATATTTTCTTCTATTGGTTTTTCTATTGGCCATAATATCTGGAAAGTAATATCTTCTATTATAATTTTATCACCTGCCTTAACTTCTTGTACTTTTAAATCTTTTTGTTTTACCAATTCTAAAAATGTTTCATAATTTTCACTTTTTTCTACTTGTGGACTAATAAATATTTGGCCTATATGTAATTCCTCCAATACTGGTAATATGCCTCCTACATGATCTTGATCAAAATGAGAAATAAATACATAATTTATTTTGGTATATCCTTTATCCAATAAATATGGAATTACGGTATCTTTTCCAACATCAAATGAACTTGATGTGCTTCCTCCTCCATCAATTAAAATAGTTTTGTGATTTGGTGTTATGATAAAACAAGAATCTCCTTGTCCTACATCTAAAAAATGAATTTTTAGCTTTTGTTGAAATTGACCAATTCCACTTAAAAAGATTATCAAGATAATCATTTTACATGTTTTTAAAATACATAATTTTATATTTTTTTCTTTTAAAATTTTTTGATATGTTTTCCATATTTTTTTCTTTTTTTCGTATAATTTATATTTCATAAGTGCAATTAGATTTTTTACTCTTCTTTTCGTATTATTTAAATATTTTGCACTATAAATCATATATATTTGATTATTTGTAAAAATAATTATGTAATAGATGATAATAAATAGAATACTTGGTGTGACTATATATATTTTTGAAAAAGGTAAGTTGGCTAAATCGGAAATTTGTATTAAAACTTGTATTCCAAATGATAAAAAAATAGAAATAAACTGTGAAAGTTTTAAGTGAATAAATGAACTAATAATAAAAATAATAGATAGAAACATAATTGGTCCAATAATGATACTAACTAAAATATTGGTTATGATAAAATATATTCCTATTATATTAAAATGATAAAGCATAATAGGAAGAATCATGAGCTGTGCAGAAAGTGTAACAGATAATATATCTTTCAAATTTTCTATGATTTTGAAAATTCTTTTGTTTCTTTTTATTTGTATATTATTTTTGATAAATTTTAAATTATCAAAATATTGTTTTACATTTTTGTAAAATAGGATAATTCCCATAGTACCTAAATATGACAATTGTAATCCTACACCTGTAATGGCATATGGATTTTGTATTAAGATAATGCCTAATGAAATGGCAATAGATGTCCAAATATCGTTTTTTCTATACACTAAAAATGCAATTAGATTCATCATTCCCATAATCCCTGCTCTTACAATAGAACTAGTAAATCCTGTTATACTCATATAAAAAAGTAATCCAATCATGATAACATATTTTACATCTCTTTTTCCTAACCATTTCTTAAAAACAATTTCTATTCCCATTATGATATAAATAATATGCATGCCAGATACTGCTAGAACATGAGAGATATTTGCTACTTGAAAATTTTCTTTTAACTCTTCTTCTAGGTCTGTAGTATCCCCTAAAATTAAGCCCTTTACAATTTGTCCTTCTTTCTTTTCCAATATTTTTTCTATGTTTTCTGAAACTGCTATTTTAATAGCATGAATACTTTTATCAATTCCATTCACATTATTTGAAGATATTTTTTGATAATTTTCTACTTTTAATGTACCATATATGTTTATTGATTTTAAATATAGCTGATAATCAAATCCTCCTGTATTTCTTTGTTCACTTCCTTTTGAAAATTCTCCTTGTAGCACTACTTTATCGCCATATTGAAATTTAATATCTTTTTTCACTTCTATATAAATTTGAGTAGATTTGTATGAATCAGAATCATTTACAGTTAGTACTTTTAGTTTGTATCGATTTTTATATTCTCTTTCTTCTTGATTACTAACAATTATTCCTTCTACATTTATGTTTTCTTCAGGATATAGATTTTTATAACGATTTTCTTGGAATATGAGAATGGTGTTTGAAATAATAGAAGCCATTACAATTAGAAAAATAACTTGTTTTGTAAAAATTAATTTGATATATCGAAAATATCGGTATATTGATAATAGCTGAAATTTTTTATACACTTTTCTTTTAAAACATTTTCTTAGACAAAATAGAAATACTATTAAGGTATATAAAAGGACTATACTAAAATCAAAGTATAGCCCCCATATAATTCCTATTATATATCCTATAACCACCATAACGATTGGTCTTTTTTTGATATGCTTTCGCCTCCTGTATAAATTATAGAATTCTTCTTGCTCCTACATAATTATTATTATAATATCCTGTACTTAAAGAATCTATTCTTACACCTGTTGATGGTGTTGATGCATGGATAATTTGTCCTCCACCAATATATATAGCAACATGATTGATTCCAGATTTTCCAAACATAACCAAGTCACCCGGTTGTAAATTTGATCTACTTACTGCAACGCCATTGCTATATTGTCCTGCTGCTGTTCTATTTAATGAAATTCCATGTTGTTTAAATACATAAGATGTAAATCCTGAGCAGTCAAATCCTGTGCTTGGCGAACTACCACCATATACATATTTATATCCTAAGTATTTTCTAGCTGTTGCAACTATTGATGAACCATTTCCTGATGCTGGTACATTTGCTGTTGTGTTTGTTGCTTTTTTACTTGTTTTATTCTTTGTACTACTTGATTTTCTAGTGCTTTTTTGTGCTCTCGAAGTTTCTTGCTTATTATCTGATAATAATGAAGATGAAATATATCCTTCTACATTATTTACTTTTACTTTGCTCCAGCCATTTTCTTCACTATAAACTTGAACTTCTGTATTTACTGCTACTGTTGTTACTATTGAACTAGTTGTATTAGCTTCTTGTCTTACATTTACTGTTGTAGAATTAATATATTTAGTTTTGATTTGCACTTCTTGAGTTGGTTGTTCTTCTGCTGGTTGTTCTTTTACTGGCTCATCCTTCTTTAATTTATCTTTTCTTAACCATCCTCTTGTTGTTTGTGTTTCTACACATGCCCATCCATTTATAATTTCCGTAACAGTAACAGTCTCATCTGTTTTCAATTCTATCACGTCTGTCGCATTAATTGATGGGATCAATTTTAATTTTGTATCTTCTGAAATTTTATACTCACCTAATGTTATTTCTTCTGTAGTTTCTGTAGATACATTATTTTCTTCTGTCGTGTTTTGTTTCTGTTCATTGTTTTCATTTGTACTATTTTCATTTACTTGATTGTTTTCTTCTGTAGTCTGTGGATTTGAATTTACAGTAACTAGTTCTTTATTTACATATCCTGTAATTTGATTGTATTTAATCTGATACCAGTCACCTTCTTCTCCCAATATTTCAACTTCTTGATTCAAAGAAATTTGTTCCAAGATTGTACTTTCAGCGTCTGCTGTCTTCCTTAAATTAGCAACGTCTACATTTATAATTCCTGTATTTGCTGCTAAACTGATATTTATAAAAAGCAAGCTCGCTAGTGATATAATAGCCATGACAAAAATGCTTTTTATATTCATTTTACTTTTCATTGTAATCCTTCTCCTTAAAATATTTTATATTTTCAAAAAAGTAGTACCGAAATAGTATACTATAAATCTAAAAAAAAGTCAAATTTTTGACTTTTTCCCATATTTTGTTAATTTTATACACTTTTCAGTCTACGAATTTTCATAAAATATTTTTATACTTGCTTATATCACTCGATTTTTAATCAACAATTTTATCATATTACATATTAATTTTTGTTTTTCTAGATTACATTTCATAATTAAATTATATAATTCTTTATCCATATATCTCATTATATTCTCATTTTTTTCATTTAGAACATCTTGTATAGATATATTTAAAAAATTACAAATTTTTAAAAACTGTTCTAATTCTATATTGACTTCTCCATTTTCTAATTTGCGAATATATTGTATAGATATACCTAAATGTTCAGCCATATATTTTTGACTTATTTTATTTTGAATTCTTGTTTTTCGTATTCTCTTACCAATATTAGAAAAATTCAAATTCATATCATCACTTCTCCTTTATTGGTAAATATAACATTATAAGTTTCATTTGTCAATATATATTTTTACATATTAGTAAAAATTAATTTTCTATACTTTTTAATCCATATGTGTTATTTACAATTTTATCATAAGGTGCCAAATTTTCTAATTCTCCTGCTAATGTCATAACTTCTTGCAATCGATTGAAACTTTCTTCTTCTAATACAGGTGTTTCATTCCATGCATCTATATCCTTATATGTTTGTATTGCTTCTGCCAACATTTCAATACTTGTGTCTGGAAAAAATCCTTGTATAACTTTTGCAATTTCCTCAGCAGTATGTTCTTTTACCCATGTTTGCCCTTTGTAAATGGCATCTGTAAAACTTTGAATAATATCTTCATTTGTTTCTATATAACTTTTTTTTGCAAAATATGCTGTATAAGGTATTTCTCCCGCTTCTTCCCCTACTGATGCTACAACATACCCTTTTCCTTCTTGTTCTGTTAATGAAGCTGTTGGTTCAAATAATGTTACATAATCTGCATTTCCTGCTGCAAAGGCACCTGCCATTAAATCAAATTTGATACTATCATCTAGTACAACATCTTTTTCAGGATCGATACCATTTTTCTTCAATACATATTCTAATGTCATATATGGTACCCCGCCTTTTCTTCCCGGAATAACTGTTTTTCCTTTTAAATTCTCCCAACTAAAGTTCTCATCTTCTGTTCTAGATACTAATAAAGATCCATCTTTTTTCGTTAGTTGTGCAAATACTTCTGTATAGTCTTCTTTTCCTTCATTATATACATAAATAGAAGCTTCTGGTCCTGCAAAACCGATATCACACTGATTAGATAATACAGATGTCATAACAGCATCTGCTCCTTGCCCTGTGGATAATTCAATTTGCAATCCTTGTTCTTTAAAATATCCATTATTAATTGCTACATATTGTGGTGCATAAAAAACAGAACGTGTTACTTCACTTACCTGTATTGTTTTTAAATGATTCTCTTCATTTCCCTTTTTCTTGTTTACTATGATAACTCCTATTACCAGTAAAATAAGTAAAATTACAACTATAACGATTACACTTGTTTTTTTCTTATTCATTTCACGCCTCCTTTCTCATATATTTTATGTTTATGATAAGGATATGTGAAATTTATCTATTATCTTTCATCTCCAGCAGCTTGTGGAAAAATAAAATATTGTACATGATCTTGATTTATATTATGTTCTAACAATCTTCTTGCAAATCGATTTCTATATTCATACATTCTTGTTCCAAATTCAATATATGGATCTGGTAATCCCTCACATTGTTCTAAACAGTTTGTTGTTGATTGAACTGTATTACTATCTAACTGCCTTTTTAAAGTTTCTTGTGTTTCTTCTGGATAAGCATACATTAAATACCTTAACATGTCTTTATATGTTGAAAATTCTTTTTTCTCTCCCGGTACGCGCATTCTGGAAAAAAATATTTTATCCATTATTTGCTCTGGTTCTTTTTCTATTAACATTTTTTCAATAAAATTTTGATTTTCATACAGGCCTAATACTCTTTCATTGTCGTATAATGGATAAATATCTATTTCTTCATTTGAATGAAGATGCATAGACCAGTTTCCTTCATGTCTATCATAATTTCCATATAAACAATCATACACTACCATCTCTATAAACTTTTTCTTTGTTTGGTATATCCTTGATTGTATATACTTTTCTAAATAATTTCCGCCCATTTTATAAAATTTTTCTACTCTAGAACTAACAGAAAGTAATATCAATTCTATGTCATCATTTATTTTTCCTCTATAAATACTATTTTTAGCCAATGATTGATATCTGTTTTCGTTACTTTCTTTAAACCTATCTATTACAATTTTTCCAGCTTCTAATGTATCTCCTGCTGATAATTGGCTATATATAATACAGCCATCTTTTTCTTCTGTCGTTGCATGTGCTCTTTCCTTATATATATTAGAATAATAGTGGCTATGGTGAGCTAACTCTGACTTACAAGTCTCAATCTTTGCTCTTTCTCCTAAAATTCCGCCGACCATTTCTCCATAATGATTCGCACAAAAAACTTTTCTATCTTTAAATTCATATCTTTTAGGTTTAAATAATCCTTTCTTTTTTTCCTTTGTCTGTGCATACCATCTTTTTCCTTTTAGCATTCCTACTTTTTCAAACTGAAGTGGTACAAAATCATCAATATTTCTAAATGTAAACATCTTATTTCTCCTCTTCTACTATATATTTATCTGTTTCTAACATACCTTTTGTTTTCTTTAGATATTCGAATTCATCATATACATCCATTTCTAAATCTTCTAATAATTCTTTCAATTCTTCTTTAGAAAATTTTTCAATTGTAGGTAATCTTACGCTAAAAATGGCAAATAATTCGTCGCTTTCATATATTTTATCTAAATCGTAAAATGGTAACATTGCCCTTGATATTACTTTCTCTTGAATTGCTTTTTCTACATGTGGTCTACTCATTTTAAAATAATATTTTCCCTTTTCTTTATCTCTAAACAAAGCACCTATTAAATAC
>ERZ1643249.4905-NODE-4905-length-10962-cov-5.842303_pt1 | contig 10962 bp, 7 predicted proteins | sample MGYA00579263_ERZ1643249 | MGnify/ENA primary metagenome ERZ1643249 (study PRJEB29033, sample SAMEA4952264) | chicken gut metagenome | biome: Broiler Chicken; feature: Gastrointestinal Tract; material: Caecum | place: Ireland | collected 2018 | study: Broiler...
CCGAAAGCCGTAAGCATACGGCAACTTGGGTGCGCTTTTTGAGAAACGCGGTTCTCAAACGCGCAAAAGATTATTTTAATATTTAATCGGGGAGTGGCAAAATTGCCGCTCCCTCGTTGTTTATCCATTTTCGTCCCTGCTTAATAAGCGTTAAACCGCTTGCTTGTTTTGATTTACCTCTTCCCTGCGCCGTTTTAACTTTTTGTATTTCGCGTTTCATTCTCCTCGCGTCTTTCCGAACAGTATAACAAAATATTGTACACTTATTGTCATCGACTTGTCTTATCGATGTATAATTTTCCGCCTGAATACGGCTTATCCATACAAAAAGCCTTGTTGTTTTTGCTTTTTGCGCCATATTTCGGCAAAAATTATGAAAATATCCGCGCGCGGGTGTGATAGGATAAACAAAAACGCGCGCGCGGGAAAATCCGCGCCGACGAGGGGCATATGGCGCAGAAAATACGATTCCGTTACAGCTATAAAGCGGTGCTGACCTACCTCGCCCTGTTTGCGGGGATGGTGCTTTTGAACTTTACCATGAAAAACTTCGAGCCCTTTTCGCTCGCGCTCCTTGCTGCGGCGCTCGCCTGCGGGTTCAACCCGCTCGCCTGTGCGGGGTTGTATATCCTCGCGGGGTGCTTCGGCTTTGCCGCGGGTGGCATCCCCTTCGCCGTGTTTGCCGTGCAGGGCGTCCTCCTCGGCGGCATTTTCCTCTTTTACGAGCGCACGCGGCGGGCAATGAAGGCGGAACTCGCCCTCTACCTGCTCCTCGCCGCCGCACTCTTCTTTTGGCTGTTCGGCGCCTTCGTTTACAATGATTACCTGCGCGCGGCGATCGTTGCGGCGGTCATCTTTATCTTCTGCTTCGTGTTCATCGGGGCGATGCGCTGTATCCTCGTGCGCGCCGGCAAAATGCGCCTTGCGCCCGACGAGCTCGTCTACACAGCCGCCGCCGCTGCGGCGCTAGGCGTGGGGCTTTTCAACTGCGCGGGGAGCTATGTGTACGAGGCGGTTGCCCTGCTCGGCATCCTGCTCGCCTGCGGTCTGTTGCGGAACGGGAACGCGGCGTTCTGCGCGCTCGTTTTATCCCTGCCGCCCGCGATCTGCGAGAGCGTAGCCGCAGCGGCGCCGCAACTCGTCGTCTGCGCGGAATACGTTTTGTACGCCGCCCTGGCGCTCACCTTTTTGCGGGCGGGCAAGCTGCCCGCCGTGCTCGCCGTGTTCCTCGCGGACGTGGCGGTGCGCTACCTGACCGACTTTTACAATGCCGAAAACGCCGCGGGGGCGTTTGCGAGCGCGGCGTTCTACCTGACCATGCTCGTGCCGCTCATCCCCTGCCTGCTGTTTGCGCTCCTGCCCGAAAAACTGCTCGACAGGTGCGCGGCGCGGATGCGCAGATTCGGCGAGCGGCAGCTGACGCGCGAGAGCATCAACCGCAACCGCGCGATGATCGGCGAGAGGCTGTTTGAGGTTTCCGCCGCCTTCCGCGAGATCGAGGCGACCTTTTCCGCGCTCGACGACGAAACGGAAAACGACGAAGCGCGGCGGCGCTTCATGCTGGAGGAAATGGAGCGGGAGGTGTGCGCGGGGTGCGAACACGCGGGCGAATGCGACCAAGCCGCGCGGGAGGAGGGGCTGCGGCGGCTCGTGGACGTAGGGTGCGGCAAGGGAAAGGTGAACCTCATCGACCTGCCCTCCGACCTCGCTTCCGCCTGCCGCAACCCCTCGGCACTGCTCTTTTCCCTCAACAAACTGCTCGCCGAATACAGGCGGCACGCCATCGACGAGGAGAACGCCGCCGCGGGGCGAAAGCTCCTCGCCGACCAGGCGCACGCGGTGGCGGAGATGCTCAAAAGCCTCGCCCTGTCGCAGAGCGCGCCCGTCGGAAAACACCTCGAGGCGGAACGGGAACTGCGGAATTCCCTCGCTTCGGCGGGCATCGCCTGCGAGGAGGTATTTATCGGCGGGGAAATGCCCGACATCTACATCACCGCGGCGGGGAATATTTCCGCCGCCGCCATACGCACCGCCGCCGAGCGCGCGCTCGGCATTCCCCTCATCCTCTCCTCCAAGAGCGCCTTAAATGCCGAAAAATATTGCTATTTCTTCCGCAAAAAACCCGCCTTCGACGCGGCGTTCGGCATCGCGAGCCGCACCAAGGACGGGGAGAGCGCCTGCGGCGATACCCATTCCGTCATCAAAATCGACGAGCGAACCTTTTTATGCGCCCTCTCCGACGGCATGGGCAGCGGCCCGCACGCGCGGCGCATTTCGGACACTTCCCTCTCCCTTATCGAGAGTTTTTACCGCGCGGGGCTTGCGGGCGACGCGGTGCTCTCCACCGTGAACCGACTGCTCGCCTTCGGGCGGGAGGAAAACTTTGCCTGCATCGACACGGCGGCGGTCGATTTGGACAGCGGCCGCGCGGACATCGTGAAGATCGGCTCTCCGCTCGCCTTTCTGCTCACCGAAACGCAGACGGAGATTTTGGAGAGCGAATCGCTCCCCCTCGGCATCCTCGACGCGGTGCGCCCGACCGTGCTCTCGCGGGACTTAAACGACGGGGACGTGCTCGTGTTTCTGAGCGACGGCATCACTGCGGCGTTCGGTTCGAGCGCGGACATCGCCGATTTTTTGGGGACGATGCGCCTTACAAACCCGCAGGCGGTAGCGGACGACCTGTTGGCGGGGGCGCTCAACCGCACGGGCGGCATTGCTCCCGACGACATGACCGTGCTCGCCGTGCGCATCCTCCGCGCCGAGGATACGGCGGCGTGAATTTGCGGCGCGCTGTCAATAGCAGCATTAAAAAACTGTCAGCAACCATGGAAAACCTCCCCTTTCCGCGCTATAATCGTATTGCGGCGGGGAAAAACGGGAGGAAAACATGGACGTATTTCAATTTTTCACCTACCTCAAACAGTTCAATGCAGACATCCTGCTCGTCGGCGCGGCGGTGTGGGCGCTCGATTTGCTGCTCGGCAAGACCGTGCTGAAAAACGCGCCCGCGCGGGTGACCGCCTTTCTGCCCTTCCTCGGAGGAGCGGCGCTGTATGCGGCATACGCGGCGATAACGGGCGGCTTCGCAAACGGCATGACGGCAGACGAAGTGATCTCCGCGGGCATCACCTGCGGGTCGCTGGCGACCGTCATCAACGTCGTGTGCGGAAAGCTGACCTCGGACAAGGGCGGCAAAGTTTCGCCCGCGGACTGCGTGAAACAGCTTTTGGCGGGCTGGAAGGAGCTGACCTGCGAGGAGGCGCAGGCGCTCGCGGACGCGGTCGCTTCGGACGAGGCGAAGGCGCAGGCGTTGCTTGCGGACATCGTGGGAGAAGAGACGGCAGTTCTGCTTTTGCCCGCGCTGAAAACGGTATTGGCTGACCCGAAAAGCAAAAAGACGAACGTTTGAGACCCCTGGCGGGCGGCGCTCCGAAAGGAGCGCCGCCTTATTTTTTCTCGCAAAATTTGTTTCGACCTGCCGAAAACAAAAGGAACTCTGCGAACGAGCCGGCGACCTGTAATAAATTTCGCATATCTCCACATACTTGCGGCGTGGATAAGAAACAAAAACAGCCGAAAAAACTTTCGACCGAGCTGAACGAAAACATCCGAAACATAAAATCCGTTCTGCCCTCCGAGGACATCCTGGTATATGAATTTCTGACGGGAGACGACGTGCGGTGCGCCGCCGTGTATGCGGACGGCATCACCGACAAGGAACTGCTCGGCAGCCTGGTGGCGCGGCCGCTCTCCCTCGCAAAGGCGCCCAAGACCATCGCCGAGGCGGAAAAGCTGCTGTACTTCCCCGAGAGCAAGGAGGCGGAGGACGTGCAGACCGCCTGCGCCGAAATCCTCGCCGGCAACCCCGTGCTGTTTGCGGACGGCATGGAGGGCGGGCTGGTTCTGGGAACGAAGAAGGTAACGCTGCGCGCCATCACCGAGCCGCAGACCGCCATCACCGTCAAGGGCCCGCGCGAGGGGTTCATCGAGGACGTGAAGCCGAACATGAGCCTCATCCGCCGCCGCCTGAAAACGCCCGCCCTGCGCTTTAAAAGCATGGAGGCGGGGCGGCACAGCAAGACGCTCGTGTGCGTGGCATACCTCGACGGCATCGCCGACGAAAAGGTGGTCAAAGAGATTGAACAGCGCATTGCCGCCGTGGACATCGACGGCGTGCCCGATTCCTCTTATATCGCCAAGTTCATCTCCAAAAAGCCCTACTCTGTCTTCAAACAGATCGGCACGACGGAAAAGCCGGACATCTTGTGCGCGAAGATGCTGGAGGGGCGGGTGGCGATCCTTGCGGACGGCTCGCCCATCGCGCTGACGGTGCCGTATATGCTGGCGGAAGATTTTCAAAGCTCGCAGGACTACTTCGTTTCCCCCTTCCGCGCGACGGTGAGCCGCATTCTGCGCATGATCGCCGTATTCGCGGCGCTGTACCTGCCCGCGGCGTATGTGGCGGCGGAGCTGTTCAAACTGCAGCTCATCCCCTTAAACCTTCTGCTCATCATCTCGGGCGGAACGCAGACGCTCGCCCTCTCGCCGAGCCTGGAGATGTTTTTCCTGCTCGCCGTTCTGGAAATACTCATCGAGGCGAGCATCCGCATGCCGAAATATGTGGCGCTGGCACTCTCCGTGATCGGCGCGCTGGTGCTCGGCGATACGGCGGTGAAGGCGGGCATCGTATCCTCGCCCGCCATCATCATCGTGGCGCTTTCGGGCATTTCCGCCTACACGGTACCCGACCTGACGGGAACTTTTTCGCTGCTGCGGCTGGCGCTCGTGGTGGTGGCAGGGAGCATAGGCACCTACGGCATTATCCTGCTGACGGCGCTCATCCTCTATTACCTCGTTTCGTCGGACAGCTACGGCACGCCGCTGCTCGCGCCCTTCTCCCCGCTCATAAAAAAAGATTTGCGGGATACGCTGTACAAGACGGATCTTTATGCGCTGGACGAGCGCCCCGCCGTGTTTCGCGGCAAAAACAGGACGCGGCTGAAAGTGAACAACCGCAAGGAGGCGAGCGATGGACAAAATTAAACTGCGGCAGATCTGTTTTCTGTTTGCGGCGGTCATGCCCGTGACGAAGATGATCATTTACCCCGCGACGGTGAGCTATTACGCGAAGAACGATTTGCTGCTCTCCGCGGCGCTCAACCTGCTGCTCATGGGCGCGGTGCTCGCGCTCGTCGTTTTCTTATCCTACCGCACCGACATGACCTTCTTCGATCTATTGCAAAACACCTTCGGAAGGGTTGCCGCGCGGGTGATTTACGGCATTTTCGCGCTGTTTTTTGCGCTTTCCGCCCTTCTGCCGCTGATGGAGCAGAAGGGGTTCGTGACGCAGATCTTCTACGAAAACATCCCGTCCGTCATCGCCTTTGCGCCCTTTTTCGGCGTGAGTTTTTTCGCGTGCGTGAAGGGCTTTAAGACGATCGGGCGAGCGGCGGACATCGCCCTGCCCGTGTTCGCGACGTGCTTTGCCGTGATCATCCTGCTCGCGCTGCCCGAGGCGGACTTTTCGGCGCTGCTGCCCGTCGGCGGCGGGGGCGAGGGCATTTTCCGCGGGAGCCTGTACGGGCTGAACTGGTACACCGAGTGCCTGTACCCGCTCTTCTTCCTCGGGCATTTCAAAAGGGAAAAGGGAGCGTGGCGGAAGGTCGGGCTTTCTTTTCTCCTCGGCGGGGCGGCTCTGCTTTTATTCCTCGGCACTTTTTACGGAATATTCGCCGACATTGCCGTGCAGCAGCAGAATGCGATCGCGCAGATCTCCAAATATACGACCGCCTTTACCTCTTTGGGCAGGATCGACCTGCTGTTCATCTTTGCGCTCGCGCTCGTGCTCGTGTTCGCGCTGTGCATCCCCGCGCAGCTGTGCGTTCACTGCGCGTGCAGGGCGCTCGGCGGAGTCAATCCCCTGCTGCCTGCGGCGGCACTCAACCTGCTCCTGCTCGTTTTTATCGTTTTCTTTAAATATTCTTACCTCGAATTGCAGACGTTTTTCACACAAAGTCTTTGGTATGTGTTCGCATTTTTTGCATACGTTCTGCCGGCAGCGGCACTTTTGCTGCGAAAGGAAGCGCGGAAAACGGGAAAAGACCACGGGCGCGGGCGCAGCGGAAAAACCGGCGCGCACGGGCGGCGAAAAAATGGAAAAGGCGAAGTTCCGCCGCGGGAGGACACGCATGAATAAATTTTGGTCGAGGATCTTTCTGTTCGCCGTCGCTTTTTTGCTGCTCTTATTCTTCTCCAACGATTTCGGCATCGTGAACATCCAAAAGACGGCGATCGTCGTGGCGGTGGGGCTGGACGTTTCGGAGTCGAATGCGGAAAAAGTGGACTTTACGGCGCAGATCGCCATGCCCGCTTCTTCGAGCAGCGGCGGAGGGGCGGAAGCATCGAGCAACGTCAGCATTCAGGGCGCGGACACCGTGGGCGAGGCGATCGCCGAGCTGAACCGCAAAACGGGATGGTACCCTACCCTCGTACACTGCCGGCTCGTCGTTCTGGGCGAGGGAACGGACAGCGAGGACGTGTTCCGCTTTTCCGATTATTTCCTGCGGAGCGAATTTGTGGAGGACTCCTGCCTGATGGCGATGTGCGAGGGGCGCGCGGAGGAATTGCTGCGCGCAAAATCTTCCGTCGGGGACATGACGAGCGCGGCAATCGCGAAGGTTCTTTCCACCGAGTCGCAGAAGACGGGTACCGTGTGCGTCATCAACCTGCGCGACTTTGCCAAGGGTTACTATTCGGTGAGCGGGAGCGGCTATCTGCCCGTGCTTGCAGCGAAAGCCGAGGCGGAGAGCGGGAACAGCGGTTCTGCGGGCGGCGCGCAGGGCGCCTTCGCCGACGGCTCGGAAGATGCGCAAAACGCGGGCAACTCCCTTGCCGGCGGCGCCCGAAGCGCGGGCGGAAATTTTTCCGCGTCCCCCGCCCTGCCCGTGCAGGGTTCGGAATCGTCTTCGGGCGGAGCGGGCGGTTCGGGCGGCGGAAAGAGCGGCGGGCAAGCCAAGTCGGACGTATTCGACGCGACAACGACCGCCCTCTTTTATAAGGGAAAACGCACTGCACTGCTCAACGCGGACGAAACGCTCGCCTACAACCTCGCCGCATCCCCCACTGATTTCGCCTACGGCGACGTGACCGTTGCCGAAGACGGAAAGGACGTGACCTATAACCTGAAAATGAAGATCGGAAAGCGCTCGCAGTCGATCGAGGTCAGGGGAGGCGTACCCGTGTTCACCTTCCGCATCCGCGTCAACGCGCAGGTGGCGGACGCGAACAAGTCGGAGACGATCGAGGAGGTCGCGAAGACGACGATCGTGCCCGCACACGTTTTGCGCGCGGCGGAGGAAAAATTCAAACAAAAGCTGACTTCCGTTCTGAAAAAGGCGAGCGGAAGCGGGTGCGACCTGTTCGGGATGAAAGTGAAACTGTACCGCTTCGCCCGCCCGTATTACGAAACTTTTAAAGACACTCTTTTGGAGAATGTGAACGTTATTTACGATATAAAGTTTGATACACTGAAATAGATTCTCACTTTTTCTTTTGAGCTGACAAAAGAAAAAGTCGAGATTTTGAGAAAGACACCGCCGCACGGCAGCTATTGCGCCTAACGGCGGTTTCTCTCTCGCCGCCCGATTTTTAAGGGCACGCATATTTTAGAATCGGACGGCTTCACTCTCTTCCCGAAAGCAAAAGGATTTGCAAACAGGGGTGCGCTGCGGAAAAGTGCGATTTTCCTTGCGCGAGTGATTATTTTAAGCGCCGCAAGCGCTTTTCCTGCATAAGCCATTCGGCAAATCGGGGGAAAATGTAAAATGTTAAAAAACTGTGAAAAGAAAACAAAAAATAAAAATTTTTTTCAAAACCCCCTTGACAAACGGGGAAAGTGTGCTATAATAGAATTGACCAAAGGGAAAAATACTCAAATTTCCCTCGGTACAACCAAAGCCCCAAGGGAACACTGACCCGATTCCCCTCCCAATATCGAACAAGTTGCTTCGGTTTCCGCTTGAGAAAATGCGCGCAGGGAATACCGATGCAAGGGTAAAGAGAAGGTCGAAAGGAATTTTCAATCGGGGGCGGATTCAGCGAAAGCGCCGCGGCATTTTATTCACACGAAGGCTATCGGAAAAGAGAGCTTGCAACGAAAAATGCGCCGCGCCTGCCGCGAAGGGCAAGGAGGTACTGCCAATGTACAAGTCGGATTTGAGAAAACTTGCTTGATAGGAGGGCGGTCCAATGTACAATTTGAGGTTGGGAACGGCTTAAAAGACGTAAATCTGAAAAGGATAGCGGCGTAGCCGAGCGAACAGCTGGCGGGAGGCTGCCGCGCTGATTATAGCGTAAACGTAGAGATGCCGTCTGATCGGTTCCCCTACAACTGAATACGAAATTCTATGCCCGAGGCGCTGTTTTAGGCGGCTCGGGTTTTTCTTTATTTGCGCAAGGAGCGAGAGCGTTCCGTTATACGGCTTCCCCTTGCCCCGCGGGAGGCATGCGGTACGGATACCCTGCCGCACAAGGGCGGCGAACCTTTGCAGGGAGCCGGACGGACGGGGCATTGCGCGCCCCTCCTCCCGGGCGGCGATCCGCTGCACGGCGCCGACGCCTCGGGCGGAACGACGTACAAACCGCGCCGCAGTCAACCGCAGGCGAGATTGGCAAAAAGGCGGCAACAAAATTGCCTGCCCGGGAAAGAGAAAAGGCCCTCCGCCGAGAGCCTTTTTCCCTTTTATTTTTAAGCAGCCGCTTCCGTTACCGTGACGGTGATGACGAGCAGAGCCGCGTCGCCGAATTTATGCTCGTTTTCGACGCGGAGCACGATCTGGGCGGTGCCGGCGCTGATTTTCGAACGGTCGATCCTGACTTCAAATCCCGTTGCATCGTTCGGATAATTGCTGTTTGCGTGGAGAGCAGAAACGCTCAACGCTTCGTCGGGGATGACGTCTTGATTCATGGAAAACGCCGTCTCCTCATGGCTGGAAAAATAGCCGCCCGATTGCGACGGAGACTTAAATACATCCGCCGTCAGCTTTTCGTCATCCCCTTGCGGGAAATATGTATCCGTTTCCGATTGGGGTTTCCAAATCTCAATCGAGGAGGGGTTGCCGTCGTTCCACTCCAAAAAGTTATCCGACTCGTTGTCGGTAAAGCTGTATTCGACGGTGATTTCGACGTTTGCCGCGGGCATGGTGAATTCGTAGCGGTGCGCCTCGGCTGCGCTCTCCGTGCATTCCTGCCCGTTGAAAAGAACTTTGTCGATGCTGACCGCGTCAAACTGCGGTTCGATTGCGACATATGCCGCGGTGCCCGCGGTCGCAGAGCGCGTTTGCCCGTTCACGTCGTAAAAATCCGATTCTTCGGCAGTGACTGTGTAGATGGTGGGGTCTGTATTGCCGTCCCCTTCATTTTGTTCCCCGTCGCCGCAGGCGGCGAAGAACGCGCCCGCAGACAGCGCCAGAAGCGCCGCCAGAATACCTGTGATCACTTTTTTCATTCCTGCACTTCCTCCTTTTTCGCCATGCAGTGCGCCTTTTTACCGTTTTCCGATAAACGTACACGGATTTTTGGTTCAAAAATCCGCAGCTGCAGCTGCACGGGATTGGCTATATTATAGCACCGTTCCCGCTCAAATGCAATCAAACGATAAAAAAACCGCCCGAAAAAACGGACGGATTTTCCCTGAACATTTTTCCTTTGCCGCCGGAGCAGAAATTCAGCTCTTTTTGACCGCGGCAACGCCGGCTTCGAAAGCGGCGCGGTTGCAATCGAGTACATGCGGCTTGCCGACGAACTTTTCGTTCAGGCAGTTGAAGATACTGCGCTCCTTGACGGCGCCCGTGAGCGCGATGAACGCGCCGAGCATGACCATGTTCGCCGAGCGCACGTCGCCCGCCTCGAGGGCGATGTCGCCTGCGGCGACGTCGCAGATGCGCACGTCGTCACGCCCCGCATAGCAGTCGGAAACGGAGCCGTTGACGATGATGATGCCGCCGCTCCTGACGCGCGGCGCGAATTTGTGGAAGCTGGGGCCGTTCATGGCGATGAGCACGTCGGGCGTGTTGCACAGGGGCGAAGCGATGGGATGCTCGGAGATGATGACCGAGCAGTTCGCCGTGCCGCCGCGCATTTCGGGGCCGTAGGCGGGGAGATAGGTGACTTCCTTGCCCTCGTGCAAGCCGCTCTCCGCCAAAAATTTGCCCGCGCTCAAAACGCCCTGGCCGCCCTGCCCTGCCAAAAGAATTCTGATCATAATTCCGCCTCCCCTTCCGATTTATCGCGGTATACGCCGAGCGGAAACGTTTTTACGCATTCCGTACCCATAAAATGCAGCGCTTCGGCGGGGCGCATATGCCAGTTGGTCGGGCAGGAAACGAGAACTTCGACAAAGGTGTATCCCCTCCCCTCCGACTGGAAGCGGAGCGCCTTTTTGATCGCCTTTTTCGCCGCCATGACGTGCTTGACGTCGTGCGTGGAAACCCGCTCGATGTAGTACGGCGCGTCGAGCGTTGCCAGAAGCTCGCACACGCGGATGGGATAGCCGTTCACCTTCGGGTCGCGGCCGCTTTGGCATGTGGTCGCCTTCTGCCCGATGAGGGTGGTCGGAGCCATTTGCCCGCCCGTCATGCCGTAGATGCTGTTGTTGATGAAGATGATGGTGATGTTTTCGCCCCGCGCCGCGGCATGCACCGTTTCCGCCATGCCGATGGAAGCGAGGTCGCCGTCGCCCTGGTACACGAATACCGTACGGTCAGGCAAACAGCGCTTGATACCCGTGGCGACCGCGGGGGCGCGGCCGTGCGCAGCCTCCTGCATGTCGCAGTTGAAATAGTCGTACGCGAACACCGCGCAGCCGACGGGCGCGATGCCGATGCACTTTTCCTGCAATCCGAGCTCTTCGATGCTCTCCGCGACCAGCCGATGCACGATGCCGTGCGTGCAGCCGGGGCA
>ERZ1643249.4906-NODE-4906-length-10962-cov-5.219767_pt1 | contig 10962 bp, 16 predicted proteins | sample MGYA00579263_ERZ1643249 | MGnify/ENA primary metagenome ERZ1643249 (study PRJEB29033, sample SAMEA4952264) | chicken gut metagenome | biome: Broiler Chicken; feature: Gastrointestinal Tract; material: Caecum | place: Ireland | collected 2018 | study: Broiler...
TTTACTTAAAATATTACTGTCTGTTCCCTCTCGAACTGTTGCTTTTAGACCAATTTTTTCAATAGTTAATATTCCTAATACTTCTTCATTCCAAACATTTTCTACTTCTTCATATATAATATTTTCATAATTTTTGTCTGTAACAATTGTATTCACATCAACTAATTCAGTATTTTTATTATACAAAAAAATACCTATCATGGTAATGATAAGTATAATAATAGAAATGATACTCAAAATTACAATTTTACTCTTTGTCATTATATCCTCCTATACTACTATTTCAATTTCGTTTTCTTTTATATTACAGATAAATTGTCTATCAAAATATTTTACTGTAATGTTTTGACCATACCATTTATTGTATAAATCATTCTTTAAAACTATTTTATATTTTCTTGAAATTTCATTGTTTTGCGGTGTTATATCTATTAACTTTCCACTTGCTTTTATCTTTCTTATTAATTTCCAATTATTATTTTGATAGTTATATATTAAAATATTTTTTCTACTTATAAGAATAATTCCACTAAATATTATAATTCCTGTTCCAGTAGCAACAGTTGGTACAACTATATTATTTTTTGTTTCTTCAGTTTTCTTTTCTATATTCGATTCTTCTGTTGCAACTTCAGTATATTTTATTGTTAATGTAACTGTATCCACAACTTCTTTTTTCAATTTCCCATTATATTTTACAGTAGCAATATAATTAGTTACAACTGTTCTTTCTCTTATTGCCTCATATTTCATAATCCCATTATACAAGACTGGTACATCTCGTCCATCTATTATTTGCGTTTTACTAACTGTCCATACTGGATCTACTAAATAATATGTTACATTATCTTTTTTTATTGTTTTTGGAATATTATTAAGTTCATTACTTTTTACATTCTTATATTCTTTTTCATAATAGACTTTGTATTCTTCTCTATAACTATCATTTGGCTTAATTGTTACAGAATTATTATCTATTTTTAATGTTCCAGTATAACCATCTTCTTTTACATTTAATTCTTGTTTAAACATATTCAAAACTTTATATTTATCATTAGTCTTAACAAGTAGTTCCTTTGTTATTTCTTTATTTCTAGATACTATCTTCGTATTTTCTTTTTCTATAATATCTTCTAACTTATATGTAATTCCGTCCTTATTTATTTCTTTCTCTAACTCCTTTTTGCAATTTTCAATTTGATTTACTTTTACTGTTTTTTCATATTCAAATGTTTTTAAATTATTATCTGTTGCATTGCTTATTACCATATTTCCAATTATTGCTGATAAAATCGTAGCAGATAATATAATTGGTACTATTTTTCTTTTTACCATAGTTTCACCTTCCTTATTTTGACTTTAAAATATTCTTACTTCTTAAATCTTTAACAATTAAATTTGTAATATAATCTTTCATTGTTACATCAGGACTTATACTCATTAAATATTGTCTCATTAATTTATGTATATTCCCATTCATCGAAAAACACACATGTTTACTACTTATATCTTTATTCAAATTCTTCTTCCTCCTCTTTTAATTTATTTTTAGATAATTTCTTTTCTAAATCTCTTTTTGTTTTTTCTTGTTTTAATTGTTTTAAAAAATCAGCTGTAACTTTTATATTATTTTCCTTTTGGCTCGACTTTTCCTTATTGTTTTCATCATTTAATTTTTTTATATCTTTCTGTTTATTGTTTTCTATTGTTGTTTTATTTTCTTTTTTATCTGTTGTTTCTTTACTACTTGTTTCTTTCGTTTCTTCTTTTTTATTTTCTTTTAAAGTTTCATTCACTTTTATTTTTTCTGTCTCATTTTCAACTACTTTTTTTATTTCTTCTTTAATTTCTGAAATTTGTTTTTTTTCTAATGTACTTTCTTTGGTTTCTTCACTTATTTTTTCCTTTTGTTTGTTTTGTTTCATATTTTTTTCTAAATTATCTTTTATTAGACCTGTAACATAATCTTTAAGGGTTATATTGTGTTCTAATAAATGATATTTTATTTTCTTTTGCAATTCTTCATCTATTTTAATTGCTAAAACTTTCATATTTTCCATAAAATTATTTCCTTTCCTTACTTTCATAAAAGCATATTTCCTAATTATTAAAAATTTGAATTAATAAATTTCTTAATTAACAACGTTTGGTACACTTTTACGAAAGAAGAATAAAACTGTAATTCCAATACTTGTTAATATAAAAAACAATATTCCAATTATCAGTTTTACTATTTTTGTAATTAATTCTAGTAAAAAGAAATACACATTATTTGATTTATGCGTATTTCTCTTAATAACAAAATTTATTAACTTTTTTGTTTTAAATTTTAGTTTCTTCTTATTTTCTTTTTTCTTCAATATCTTTTCTTGTTCTTTTTTATCAAATATTCTCACTTGTTTCTTTTGTATTCCTTTTTCAGAAAGTGCATCTAACATTTGCTTTTCTATATTTTGTACTAAATCTGTATCAACAATATTATATATTTTTAATTGATACAATTGTTCAAGCAACAGATAATTATTATTATAACTTGCCATAACAATTATTCTTATTTTTGGATACATTATTTTTAATTGACTAATAATTTTAGGAAAATTATTTAAATCTATAATGCACTCTAAATCAATTATAAAATATCTTAATACATTAAAATTTACATTCGTTCTTTTTATGTATTCTTCTATATTAATATCATTATGAGTCTCATATAAAACTAATATATTTTTTTCTACACATATCTTTTGTATTATATTTTTTGTTTCATTTTTAGCAATATAATTAAGCACATTTACCACCTCCTTAATCAAACCATTGTTCTTCAAATGGTACATTATAAATTATATTGCCAGATTTTAGAAATTCTATGTTATTATTTTCTACTTCACTTTTTCCAATTTTCCAAAAAGTATTGTTAAAAATAACAATAATAACTATAACTATTAATATCAACACATAATGTACTAATTCTTTTTTATGTTCAAAATCTTTATTCATCAATTACTCCATTTCTTCAAATAAATATGGTGCAGGATCTATCTGCACTTTATTTGCTAATCTTATTTCAAAATGTAAATGATCACCTGTTGAATTTCCTGTTGTTCCTTGTATTCCTATAATTTGACCTTCAATTACTTCTTGATTTTCTTTTACTTTTAAGGAATTATCTTGCATGTGAGCATAAAATGTATAAAATATATTCCCATTTTCATCTTTGTGCTTTATTTCTACACAATTTCCGTATCCATTCTGCCATCCTGCCCATGTGACTGTCCCAACTTTTACACAAATAATATTACTATTCTTTTCTCCTACCAAATCAATTCCCTTATGATTAGATGATACTACTCCACCACCTTCTCTATTTCCAAATGCACTTGTTACAACTTGAAAATTTGCAACTGGTATTGGAAATTTTCCTTTATATTGTATATTTTCTTCAATTTCAATATCATTTGTATATTTGTTATTTTCTTTAGATGTACTATTGCCAAACTCTAAAAATGCACAACCTATTATAATTATAAAAAGAGTAACTCCTATTGATAAATATAATATTTTATGCATATATTGGCTCACTCCTGAACTTCTCATCTATCTTTTTTAACTCTTCTTGGTCTATATACATATTAATGAATATTTTTCTAATACCTGCTATGAACAGAGCCTCTCCTATTTTAGCATTATAGATTAATTGTGTTTCTTTATCCGTCAGCTTAAATGTTTCTTGTACATCTCTTAAGTCTTGACCATCTAATTTAAAGAATAATTTATATGTACTATTAGTAAATAAGCTTTGTCCATATAATCTAATTTTTTCATTTAGGAAATCCTGAATTGATTGAGTTATAACAATAATATTTGAATTATATTTTCTTGCTCTTTTACTAATATTTTTTAAATATTCAAGAGTTTGTGGAATATTAGGGTCTATTAACATGTGGCATTCATCTGCTATAAGAATTGTTCTTTCATTTACATCTCTGCTCAAGAAATCCCAACAGTATGACATTATATTGTAATATTGTGCTCTTTTGTATTGTTCTTGGAACTTATGCATACTGCTTGTATTAAATACTGTCATGTCAGTATTAATATCAATATTAGTATAACCATTCCATATATCTGATGATTGACCAACACAAATTGGTCTTATTAATGACAAAATCTTTTCGTATATTACATTATATTTTTGCTTGTTTTTTTCTTCTATAAAAAAATACAAATCTTCCAATTTAGGAAAATCTGTATTTTTTAATTTAGCAATATTAGTATTTTTACTTATATTAAACTTTTGATATAGTTCTTCTAGTAATAACTCTAGTGCAGAAAACTCCATATCTTGTAAACTAGGATATAAAATTGAAAAAAATGTTCTTAAAAATTGAAAATGTAATGCTAATGAATTTGAATCTTCTTCTCTATCTATTCTTACCTGTAGTGGATTTAATATACCTCCTTTTTCTCCTCCATTACAATTTATAATCTTTCCTCCTAAATTTTTACAAAGGTAAGAATATTCATTTTCTGGATCTATAATTAATATTTTGCTACTAGGTATTTCATTATATGCAATATGCTTTACAGCAACACTTTTTCCTGAGCCTGAACTACCAATAATAACCATATTACTATTAGTTCTATCAGAATCTTTTTGCCACATATTAAAAATTACAATACCTCCTTTTTCATTGATACCTAGATAATATCCTTTTTCATCAATAAATGTATTTTTGTTAAACAAAAAACCTCCTGTAAATGTTGATGTCAAAATATTTCTTTTAAAATAATTATTTATTTCTCCTTGTATTGTGAAAAATGGTGCAATTGATTTATAGCCTTCTTGTAATAAAAAATTAGTCAATGGTCTTATTTTCAATTTTTGTTTTATTACTTCTTTTTCAATCTCCTTACACTTTTTATTTAAGTTATTTTCATTTTCATCTGTTACTAAAATATAGATGCTTAAATATGAAACAACTTCATTATTTTGTAGTATTCTACTAATAATTTCACTAGCCTCTTTTATTTCTTTCTCTTTTAATTGTTTACTAGATTCATTCTTTGCTAACTTTGCAAGTGCTGTTGCATCTCTAATTCTTCTATCTAATCCTTCTAATAATTCTGAATTATCAGTTGGCTCTATATTTATCGAGAAAACTGCTCCGATTTCATTTACTATCTTTCCGAGCCATCCTAGCTCAACATTAGTTGGATAATGTATTATTGTATAAATCTTTGCAAATTTATCTCCTAAATATATCTTATTTCTATCAAATTTAAAACCTCCGACATGGAGTTAAAAGTTTTATTAAATCATAATTATATTGCGTCTTTTTCAGTTTTATTACCTCTCTTTTTAAGAACTGCCTCTTCAATTCTTTTCTTTGCTATTTCATAATAATTTTTATCAATTTCAAATCCTATATATCTTCTATTTTTATTTATTGCTCCTACAAGTGTTGTTCCACTACCAGCGAAACAATCTAATATTAAATCTCCCTCCTTACTAGAGTTTTCTATATGATACTCTATTAATTCCAACGGTTTTATTGTTGGATGTTTATATTTTTGTTTATCAACTTTATTAGTTAATGAGATATAATACTTTCTTTTAGTGTGATAATTCCCATATAATTTAACTCCTTTTTCTCTAAAAAATAATATGTATTCTGTATCAGGCAAATAATTGTTATTTATTAGTGGAGATGGATTTTGTTTATGCCAAGTTAATATTTCATGATTACAGTTTTTATTACTAAAGTAATTTAGTAAATCTTTTACTTGCCTTTTTGAACAATAAATATAAATATTAATTTTCTTCATTTTTTGAATTAGTAAATCCAATACTTTTAAATCAAACCCATCTTTTAAATTTAACAAATCATTTGCATATCTATTCATATTTGAAAGATTTTTTACATTATTTATATTAAGTAGGTATGGTGGGTCTATAATTACTAGGTCTATACTATTATCATCAATTAGTTTTAATCCTTCCATACAATCTATATTGTATATTTCATTTGTTTTTAACATTTAACTCCTTTCTTTTAATTTTTGTGATGTGATTCTCGTAATCATTTCCTTCATCTTTATATGCCTGTAAATTAAAAAATTTTATTAAATAAATAATATCGTCCTTACTTAATATTTCACTTTTTAATTCACAATTTCTTAATCTATTCATCCAATTATTAGCTCTCTTTTGTAACTCTATTTTTGATTTCTCTGTTTCTTTTTCCCAAATGACTAAATAAAATTCATTTTCTATGATTTCTTTATTAGTAACCAAATTTAATAAAAATTGTATTCTGTTATTAATTATCTGTATAAATTTATCATTGTTTATCATTTGTTTTAATGTTTCTTGTTCTTTTATATTATCTGAAATATCTAATATTTTGGGCATAATTAATATTTTATATGGATATTGCTCATTAGAAAATTCTACACTCATATAATTCATTTTATTTTCAAGTTCTTGTTCAGATAACAGCTCGAAATTTTGTGGTTTTATATTTAAAAACATTAATATATAACCATCTATTGTAATTACATAGCCTTCTTCTGTTATATCTGCTATATTTAAAAATTCATTTAAAGATATATCATTTTTGTTACTTAACAACTTTTTTATTATAAAAATCACCTCCGACATACTTATATTCTCTTTGCATTGTCTGAAATTTTAATATATTCTTTATAGAATCTGACATTGAAAAATTATTTCTGCTTTTTGTAAAAAAAATAACACTCATTACTATTGTTCCTATAACTATAAGTGTCGATATTAATGCTTGTTTAAATATTAAATAAATAATATAAGCTATAACACTGGCAATTACACCACATATTATTGTTTTTATTAATTCTTGTGTACCAAAACCTTCAAAGAACTCCGTTTTTAATCTTATTTGACTTGGTATTTTTAACAATCTTTTACTTTCCATTGTTATCATTTCCTCCTGTTTCTATATTATTATTTTGATTTGATTTTGCATTAATGTATTCTGGATAAGTATATGTAGTGGGAAATATAAATCCATCTGCATCTCTGTAATATTGTATATCTGCATAATATCCTTTCCAAAAATCTTGGCACTCATTAAATAACCTTAAATACGAAACATTATCTACTACTTTACCTTCTGAATATAATCCAAACGCATAATGTAGTGGCTCATCATCAGTAAGTGCTGCTAATTTTTTTCCTGTATCAGTTACGACATACCTTTTTCCTCCTAAATTAACTACTTCTCTATCTTGACAATCTTTATCTTCTACTTTTTCTATTGTCATATCAGATGCCCCTTCATCTACTATCTCAACCGTACTTCCAAAATACATTTTAGGTATATCAACTAGACTAAATGAAATTGTTATTAATATTGTTGCAATTAGTAAATGTTTAGTTAATTTTATATATTTACTTTTTTCATCTGGCTCTATACTCATTTTTATTAATAATATAATAAATGTAACCCCTGCAATTCCAATTCCTATATTTCTTAATGTTATTATTATTTCTTTTAGTGTGTCCATTTCTACCTCCTTCTCCAATGTGGCATTAATGCTCTTATTGATCTTGCAGTATTACCCATACTGTTTATTAGACTTCCATTTGGTCTTATCATAAATTTTCCTAGCATCATTGGTGTATTTACAGATACGATTGCTATTGCAATTCCATAAATTAAATGACCATTAACAAGTGCTAATATTGATAAATTTAATAAGCCTAGTTGAACAACAAGAGTAAAAGCAGTAAGTAGAAAATCTCTTACATACTCTGTAAAAACACCATTATCAGAATTTAAAAGTCCAATTGATGCAAAAGGTATTCCCAGTCTCATTACAAGAATTTCTATTCCTTTCATAATAAATTGACAAATTAATATAAGCCATACAATCAATAATACTAAACAAGCAATTGCAGTAAATATTCCTCCCCCCATATTGCCTGTTAAAATTTCTGCTAAATTAGTTCCTTGAACAGTCATATTGGATAATATTCCATTTAAAAATTCTTGTACTATTCCTACAAATATGTTATAAATCTCTTTAAAACATATCATAATAATTACTGCTTTAATCATTCCTATCATTAATTGAATAGGATTTTCTTCTGCATCTCCTTCTCGCATCATAAAATAAATTTTTATAGCTTTACTAATAAAAACAATAATTAGAATATATATTGCGAAACTAAAAATAGTCTCATAAATTTTATTAAAATTTATAAAACTACCATCTGCTAATTTTAAATTACTGAGCTCTCTTTCTATATGGAAAACTAAATTTACCATGCTTTTAAAAAGAGAGTTTAATGTTGCTTCAGAGCCTCCAATAAAACTTTCTATGAGTTCTACAAGCATATCTGCCATATATGTATCACCTTCTTTTTATATAAATTCTCTTTATATTTACTTGTAAAATCCTAATATTGTATCTATTAGTGCTAATCCACATGTTATAAGTACCATAGCAATTAATGTTGTTTTTATATTTTGCATATTTCTTCGTCTTTCTCCTTCATCATTTGTCTTTAAACAATAAACATAATAAATGAAGTAACCTCCACAAATCGTTATGCCTATTCCTACCAACCAACTTATTACTGCATCTACTAATTTTTCAGTTCCAATTACTAATTTTGTACTTTCTAAACTAGATGCATTGACAACTTGTTGCATTGTATTTAACAAAATAATTACTAATATAATTTTAAATATAATCTTAATAATCTTTCTTACATTTTCCTTTTTTAGTTTCAACTTTTTATCTTCCTTTCCAAATTATTCTTTATCATATTTACTATTTCCTCATTTTCTTCAATACTATAATCTTCAAGTTCTAAATTATAATACTTTTTCCATATCTCCCAAATATTTATTTTTTCTAGTTTACTTTCCTTTCTATCTTTTTCTCTTTCAATTCTTAATCTTGTATTTTCTGCTTTTGTTCCCATACAGTTAATTTGGTTAAAGTACATTTTTGAAATATCTGGTACATTTAAAATAGCAGGTGGTTTTCCTGCTATCATTAATAAAATATATGGACTTTCTATCCTTTGTACTTCATCTGCTGTTAATAGTTTTCTTGAAACAAGACTCATGCTACTACTACTTCTATCATTTTTTATATTTGAATTACTGCTTTCTCCATAACTTTGAGCTGTATATGTTCCTAATTTATCTGATATTTTTGTTGCTGTATCTATGTTAGCACTTTTCAAATACATCCAAGCACAATTATCTAAAATATTTTGTGCTCCCTCTTTTCCATATCGTTCTTCTAATTGAGCAAAACTTTGTAAGCATATTATAAATCTAATATTTCTACTTCTCGAAACTGTTAGCATAGACTGGAATGAATCAATTTTGGTAAAGTTTGCAAATTCATCTAATATAAAATTCATTCTTATACCTAGTTCTCCCCCTTCAGATCTACTCGTTTCAACAAGTGATGTGTAAATTTGTTGTACTAATAAACTTCCTAATTTATGATATGTATCTCTGTCATCTGGTAATAACATATAGATTGCTGTCTTTTTCTTTGCGAAATTTCTTAAATCAAAATCCGATTTTTGAGTATTATTTGCCACATAATCATTGATAAACATTTGCAAAGTTGAAAGTGCTGCAGCAACAAAACTACCTCGTGTCTTTGAAGGTGCTGTTCCTGCTACTGCAAAAAACTTCTTAATTGGATCATCCGCATCTTTATTTTTCATATATTTATCAATTAACATTTCTCCATCTTCTGCTGTTTTAAACATTTCTGCAACAAAGTAATAAGCATTAGCAAGTGTTTGATATTTCCTTTTTCCTTTATTTTCAAGTACAACTGCCATTATTGCTGTCTTAATTACTGACATTTCTCCGTTTACCCATATAGGCTCTGTTTTATCATTTTTAGTAACTAACACATTTACAATATCATTAACTAAACTTTCTGCCAAAGCTATATTTCCATCTTCAACTGCATTTATGACAATATCTAAATAATTGTATTTATTGCTTTTTAAAAACTGTATATAATCAATAGCTATTACATCATATCCTAATTCTTTTAATTTAGTAGCTGTATATAAATATAGTTCACCTTTAACATCGCTTATGAACATATTTTCTCCGACCTAAACCTAGCATAGTTATCGTTGGTATTATAATACTTCTACTTTTTCCTGATCCTGAACTTCCTACTATGGTTAAATGAACATTATCATCAATATAGTAATATTTTTCTATATTATCTTTTCTTTCAAAATTAGTTATAACACCACCTGAAGAAAAAGAAACTTCATTATATTGTTTATTTCTATCTAAAATATTACATTTAAAATTTTTACTATAATCTTTTTTATCTAACCACCACGAAGTGCCATATTGTCCATCTCCTACTGGAATTGGAACTTCTATTTTATTTGTTAATTTTATTGTATTGCTATGATATATGTTTTTCTTTCTACTAGAAAATAATAATAGAAATGAGATTATTATTATTTCTAAAACACTGAAAATAACAAATACTTTCTTTTCACTAAATATGGTATTTATTATTGTCATAATATTTATATTAAACAAACTATCAAAGTTTTGACTTAATATAAAATGTAAATTAACCGAAAGATATGCATTAATAAAAATGCTAATTATAATTGCTAAAAATATTAATATTCTTCTACTTATATTCTTTCTCCTTTATTGGAATTCTACCATTCCTCCTTTTTTGTAAATTAAAAGAACATCTACTAAAATGTAAATGTTCTTGTTATATATAACTCATAATTTTCTTGTTCTATATGTTTCTATAAATTTTTCAAATGAACCAATTTCACCTAATCTAATTCCTCCACCTACTTTGTTAATTAAAAATTTATCAGGAATGCTTTTTACTAAATATTCTTCTCTATCATCAATCTTCATAGAATTGTTATAGTAATCCGGATTTATAACT
>ERZ1643249.4907-NODE-4907-length-10961-cov-19.609114_pt1 | contig 10961 bp, 11 predicted proteins | sample MGYA00579263_ERZ1643249 | MGnify/ENA primary metagenome ERZ1643249 (study PRJEB29033, sample SAMEA4952264) | chicken gut metagenome | biome: Broiler Chicken; feature: Gastrointestinal Tract; material: Caecum | place: Ireland | collected 2018 | study: Broiler...
CCTCCTCCGCGATCAGCCCTATGCTGTCCGCGTCGTTCAGATTCACGCGCGCATTGTCAAACATCCGGGCGCTCAATTTCAGAGTTTCCTCTGCGGGAGAAGGTTCTTCGCCGGATCCCCCTTGCTCCGTACCGCCGTCATCTGTCTGCCCCTGCTGCTGCGACTGATCCGTTCCGTCGTCCGGCTCTTGTCCGGCCGGTCTTCCGCAGGCAACAGCCGGAAAGGCAAAGCAGATCGCCAACAGAAAGCATACAATTTTTTTCATATTCCCCTCCTGAAAAACTCTTTACGGGCATTCCGGTTCACCGAATCTGCATCCTTTGCGGAACGCATCCGTCGTTTTTTACAGTATATCATATTTTTTGCCTTCCTGCAAGTGCTTCGGCGCTCTGCGCGGTTGACAGATTTTTTACGCCACGGTATAATATTAGCAAAAAGGACAGCGAGGCCGCAACATGATCGCAGAAAAGGTGAAAAACGCGCTCGCGGAGATCGCGGGCGGCAACCCCTTCGGGGAAAAGATCACGCTCGTCGCCGCCACAAAGACGCGCACCCCCGAGGAGATCAACGAGGCGATCGCCGCGGGCATAACGGACATCGGCGAAAACAAGGTGCAGGAATTTACCGCAAAGTACGACGCCGTGCACGGCGCCAACCGTCACTTCATCGGGCATTTGCAGACCAATAAAGTCAAATACCTCATCGGCAAAACGCACCTCATCCATTCGCTCGACCGCTTCGAACTTGCCGACGAGTTGCAAAAGCGCGCCGGAAAGGCGGACCGAACGGCTGACTGCCTTTTGGAAGTGAACATCGGCAGCGAACTTTCCAAGAGCGGGTTTTCCCTCGCGGACGCCGCCGACGCCTGGCGCAAAATGCGCGCTTACCCGAACATCCGCCTGCGCGGGCTGATGGCGATGCTCCCCCTCTCCGACGACGAAAACCTGCTGCATTCCCTCGCCGCGCAGATGCGCGCCCTGTACGACGCGCTGCGCGCAGAGGACGAAAACTGCGTTCACCTCTCGATGGGCATGAGCGGCGACTGGCGGCTGTGCGTGGAGGAGGGCAGCAACATGATCCGCCTCGGCACCGCGCTCTTCGGCCCCCGCAACTACGGCCCGCAGCCGTAAAAAACGCCCGTTGCGGGCAGCACGGGCGCGTTTTCACCGAAAATACGCCTTATATACTTGTGCGAACGCGAATTTTGTGGTAAAATAAGATTGTAAAGGAGGAAGAAGCATGGGGCTGTTCGACAACTTCAGGGCAAAACGCGACCCGAAAGCGCGCGAACCGCTGCCCGCCCGCCAGACGTACGAGCGCGGGGAGGGAAAGCCCATGCAGATCCGCAGGCCGCGTTCCTTTGCCGACGTAGAGGAGATCATCGACCGTCTCAAAGACAAGCTGACGGTGATCGTGTACCTCAACGAACTGAACGGCGCCACGGCGCAGCGCGTGACGGACATTTTGAGCGGAGCCATCTACGCCCTCGGCGGCGGCATGGCGGAATTGCAGAAAGATATGTTCATCTTCACGCCCGACGGCGTAGACGCAAAATAAAACCGTACCCTTTTACACTGTTCCTATGGGAACGGATAATACCTTGAACCGGGAGGGGGGCGCCTTTGATGGCGCGCCCCCTCTCTGTCTTTGCGGCAAAAACGATACCGCCCGGAAAAACAAAAAAGAGAGAAGATTTCCCCTTCCCTCTTTTGCCTCTTTGGCTCCCGCCCGTCAGTCCGCCTCCGCATCCGTCGCTTCGAGCAGAAAACTTACGGGGCGGAACCCGTCGTTGCAGGAGATCATCGCCGACCTTTTGTTCTTCATCCAGCCGTCATACAGGTCCTCGCCGCCGTGCGCGAGCGCCATGACGAAAGCGGATATGCTCTCCCACGCGCTCTCGCAAAAGCCCTGCGGCCTCTGCCAGCCGTTCGCGACGAACACCTGCCCTTCCCGCATGTCGCAGGCGTGCTCGATCGGGTTCTCGTACTTTTCGATCAGGTCTGCATAGCGCGCCGTTTTCATCACGGTGATCCTGACTTTTTTCATCGCACAATCCTCCGCATCTTCCCGTTCACGCCGCCCCTTTTGCGGCGGCTGACCTTTCTTTATACGCCCGCGGCGGGCTCTTCCGCCTTCCTCTCCTCTTTGGGCAGGATACGGATGCACACCAGCGTATCCCCTTCCGAAAGGCGCGTGGCGCCGTACGGGATGACGGTGCCGCCCTTGCGCTTGATCATGGCGATGAGCCAGCCCGCCGGAAGTTCCAGCTCGCGCACGAGCTTGCCCGCCCACGGGTGCGCCTTGCCGAGATATTCCTCATACATCCCGAAGTTTTCGCGGTTTTCAAACTCGGGCGCGGCGGTCACGAGCACGTCGCCCGCGCCGATATCCGTATTGCCGTTCGGCACGATCACTTCATTCCCGCGCAGCAGCAGCACGACGAGGAACTCGCGCGGCATGACGCAGTCTTTGAGCTTTTTCCCCGCCCAGGGATGGTTTTTGCCCACGACCACCTTGACGAAGCAGACGTCGCTCTCCTCCTGAAAGTCGTTGAACGTGCGCAGGACGTTGTCGCTGTCGCCGAGCATGCGCATCTTGCGCGACATGAAGGGGAGCAGCGTCCCCTGCACGAGGATGGACACGATGACGATGACGAACACGATGCTGAACAGGTCGTACGGGAGCAGCGAACCCGTCTGCGTATCCGTCCCCGCGGGCGCGGCGAGCGTGCTGACCGCAAAGATGGCGAACACGACGGAGGCGACGCCGCGCAGCCCCGCCCAGCTGACGACGCCGATCTGGTTGATCTTTGCGCGGAAGGGCGCGAGCAGCCCCGCCACCGCGACGGGGCGGGCGACGAGGGTCATAAATACGAACACGAGCAGCGCGGGGATGAGCACCTGCGGCTGTATCAGCCATTCGGGCGTCGCCAGCAGCCCCAGCAGGAAAAAGATCATCATCTGCGCGACGCCCGTCAGCGCGTCGAAAAAGCGGACGCAGTCCCGCTTCTGCGGGATGCGCGCGTTGCCCAGCATGATGCCGCAGATATATACGGCGAGGTACCCGTTGCCCGAAAGCACGGAAACGCCCGTGACTTCGCCCAGCACGGTGGGCAGCGCATAGGTGACGAGGGAGAGGGCGAGGATGAAGATGGTGCCTCCCTGCCCCATGTTGAAGGAAAACCTCTTCAGGACGAAGATGCCGAGGAAGCCGAACCCGACCCCCGCGACGGCGCCGAAGCCCACCTGCGCAAAGATCATGCCGACGATCTCCCCCGCGGAGAGGGCGCTCTCCGCGACCCCGTACTGCGCCGCCAGCACGGCGGTGAACACGAAGGTGAGCATATACGAAGTGGGGTCGTTGGAGCCGGACTCCATCTCGAGCAGGGAAGAGGTGCGGTATTTGAGGTTGAGCCTGCGCGTGCGCAGGATATTGAACACGGAGGCGGCGTCCGTCGAGCTGATGACCGAGCCGATGAGCAGGCTCTCCACCCAGCCGATGCCGCCGTCGAAGAAGGGCAAAAGCCTGAAAACGTAGTAGACGAACACGCCGACGATGCCCGCCGTGAGCGCCGTGCCCGCAAAGGAGAGGAGCAGCGCCTGCGGGGCGACCGGCTTCGCTTCCCTGAAATTGGTGCCGAAGCCGCCGTAAAAGATGACGAAGACGAGGCAGATCGAACAGACCACGTTGCCCAGCCCGTAATCGGTAAAGTTGCCGATCTGCGGGCGCAGGAGCACGCCGAAGAGCATCCCCAGCGCTATGAACAGCAGCAGCGACGGTATCTTCAGCTTATCCGTGACGCGGTTGATGAAGATGCACAGGGCGATGACCACGCCCATGAGCAGCAGCATATACACATATTCCATGCGTTCGCCTCCTTATTCCTTTTTCGCCTCCCCCGCGCGGTACATGCGCAGCTTATCCTTCACGACGTCGACGACAAAGGGCAGCCCGTCGTAAAATTCTCCGTCGATCTGTATGGTCTGCGGCGGATCCGGCTCTATCTCGATATGCTCGCAGCGCTCGAAGAAGGTGAACTTCTCCCGCAGGATCTTCCCCTTCATCAGCTTGACGAACGCAGGCGGCACTTTCAGCTTCTTCACGTCGTCCACGACCACGAAGTCGAGCAGGCCGTCGCCCACCTTCGCCTCGGGGCACATGGGCACGCCCCCGCCGATGCGGTAGCCGTTGCCCACGCAGGCGATAAGCGCGTTGTAGGTGCTCTCCTTGCCGTTCACGCGCACCTTCATCTTATAATTTTTGAATTTACACAGCGAGATGATCAGGCTGATGATGTATTGGAACCTGCCGCGCAGCACCTTCGAGGCGCGGCAGCGTTTGAGGATCTCCACGTCGATGCCCGTCCCCGCGACGTTGATGCCGCGCACCCCCTGCGGGAACTGCATGAACTCGGTGAACTGCGGCTGCGTGTCGAGGATGAGGTCGACCGCCTTTTCCGGTTCGAGGGGGATGCCCGCGGCGGCGGCAAAATCGTTGCCCGTGCCCGCGGGAATCAGCCCGAGGGCGCAGTTTTCAAAATCCGAAAAGCCGTTGATGACCTCGTGGAGCGTACCGTCGCCGCCGATGACGACGAGGTCGCCGCCCTCCTGCGACAGATCGTGCGCGAGCAGGGCGGCCTGCCCCGCCTTTTCCGTTTCAAACACGCGCACTTCCTGCCCGCGCTCGTTAAAGCGCGCCAGCGCCCGTGCAAACAGCTTTTTCTTTTTCCCTTCCCCCGAACGGGGATTGAGGATAATGTTGATCATTGCCGTCCTCTGTGAAAAAAACTCTCTTTTATTATACTATACTTCGCCGCGATTTGCAATTTATTTGCGGAACTGCTATAATAAAGAGAGTGAGATTTGCCCCGCGGCGCGCGGGAAAGGAGCTTTATGCGGCAGGAACTTGCAAACATCCCCGAAAAACTGTACGCGCTCGCAGAGAAAGCGGACTTCCCGCTCTATGCGGTGGGAGGCGCCGTGCGCGACGCGGTCGCGGGGCTGCCCGCCTCGCCGGACATAGACCTGTGCGCGCCCGTTCCCGCCGAAAAATTTTCCGCCCTTGCGGAGGAGTGCGGGCTTGCCGTGAACGGCATATATAAAAACACCGGCACCGTGAACCTCTCCGACGGCGCGCAGAAAATGGAGTTCACCTCCTTCCGCACCGACGTATACCGCCGCGGCGAACACGCGCCCGCGCGCATCTCCTTCACGGCGGACATCCGCACCGACGCCCTGCGCCGCGATTTCCGCTGCAACGCCGTGTACTGCGACCTGAAAACGGGCGAGATCAGCGACCCCCTCGGCGGCATCGCGGACATACGCGAAAAGCGGATACAGACCACCCGCGAGCCCGACGCCGTGTTTTCGGAAGACGGGCTGCGGCTGATGCGGCTGGCGCGCCTTTCGGCGCAGCTCGGCTTCACGCCCACCCTCGAGTGCATCCTCGGCGCTAAATTCAACGCCGCGCTCATCGCAAAAATATCGGCGGAACGCATCCGGACGGAATTGCAGCTCATCCTGCACGCAGACGAAAAATACGGCATACGTTACGCGCATTACGAGGGATTGAAGCTGCTGGAAGGCACCGACGTGCTGCGCTATATCCTCCCCGAGCTCGCCCTCGGAGCGGGTATGAAACAGCGCGGGGATTTCCACGCGCACGACGTGCTCGAACACTCCCTGCGCGCCTGCAAATACGCGGACGGGCGGGTGCGGCTCTCCGCCCTGCTGCACGACGCGGGCAAGCCCGCCGCCTTCCTCGAAACGGGAAAATACTTCGGGCACGACGTGCTGGGCGAAAAGATCGTGCGGGAGATCCTGGAGCGGCTGAAAGCGCCGAAAAAGGTAACGGACACCGTATGCGCGCTCACCCGCCTGCATATGTACGACCTCGACGGAAAGGCGCGGGAGAGCAAGGTGCGCGCCTTCATCGTAAAAAATTACGAATACTATCCCCTGCTCGTCCTCCTCAAACAGGCAGACTATTCGGGATGCAAAGACGACCTGAACGAGTGCCCCACCCTCGCGAAGTGGGACAGGATCCTCGCGAAAATGAAAGAGGAGGGCGTGCCCTTCTCCCTGAAAGAGCTCGCGGTGCGCGGAGATGCGCTCGGCGGCATCGTCCCCCGCGCGCGGACGGGGGAGATCCTGCACAGACTGCTGCTGTTCTGCGCGCAGGACGGGCGCAGGAACACCCCCGCCGCCCTGCTGAAAGAGGCGGAACGGCTCGCGCAGGAAGAAATTTCATCCTGACACAGAAATTAACGGCGCGTTATCATTGCTTTTCGCGCCGTTTTATATTATAATAGCGGTATGAAACTGCAAAAGACGCAGCCGGCGGGAACTTACCCCGCCGCCGAAGAATTTACCTTCTCCGAAAACAGGGTGCAGGGCGCGCGCGTGGGCAGGCTGGGAAATATGCTGCTCGTGGAAAGCCCCCGCCGCTACAAACTGTTCACGGAGGGGCGCGACGAACTGTATATCCTTTCGGGCAGCGGGCACTTCAAATGGGCGCGCGGCGAAACGCCCTTCGCCGCGGGCGAGAGCTTTGTTGCCGAAAACGCGGGCGAATACGAACTGAACGGCGCGTGCACCTTCATCGTGGCGCGCAAATGAGGTAAAAATATGGTAAAATCCACATTCAGTCTGGGCGGAAAACTTCTGACCATCTTCCTCACGCTCGTCATCTTCATCGGCGCGATCGCGGGCACGCTCGTCGTCGTGTACAAAAACGTGAAGGTGCGCACCCTCGCGGGGATGCTCGGCGGGGAAAACTGGATCTCCGAAGAATACGACGACACCATCGAGGGGTTCGTGAAAAAGGTCACGGAAGCGCTTTCGGGAGATATCTCCCTGAACACGCTCATCGGGATCTCCCCCAAAGTGGGCGAAATGCTCGACGGCGTCGTCAGCAACGTGGAGGAGATCGGCCTGTTCAAAATAGACCGCGATACGCTGTACGCCACTCCCGTCAATGAAATTTCCGCAAACGTCATGGATATGGTGATCCTCACCGCTTCCCTCAACGATGTATCGGAGTTTGCGGGCTTTGCCCTGCCCGACATGCCCCTCATCACGGGCAGCAAGGAGACACCCGTCGATATCTACACCAAGGCAAACGGCACCGAGGACGGCAGCATAGACAAAGTCTTCACCATGTCCGGCGCCGCCTATGAGTACTATACCCGCGCCGTGCAGATGCTCTCCACTTACACCGTGCAGGGCGAGGACGGCACGCAGACCGACGCAGACGTCATACAGTGGCAGGAGCGCGCGCACTACCGCCTCGCCGGCATCACGCGGGACGGCAGCGCGCTCTCCCTCGGCAATGCACGGCTGTATATCGGCAGGACGACGGGCAGCGGCACCTCTTACATTCCCCTGAACGAGGGAAACGATGCGGTTTTGGGAAGCACGGCGGACGCACAACCCGGCGAAGGGGAAGCGCAGAAATATACCTACACCTTCGCGCTGGCGGGAAACGAAAAGCTCTACGTGCGCACGGCCGCGACGGCTGAACATGAGGACGGCTACCGCGAGATCACGGATGCCGACGGGCTGGAGGCGACGGGCGAGACCTCTTATGTCTCCACGGTCGCCGCGCCCTATCGCTATACTGCCCTGTACGCACAGGTGAACGAGCGCCCTTCCGAGGGAACGGAGGGCACCGATTACTATGCCGTGGACGGAAAATTCTATGTTCCCGCGAACGTGCTCAGCGAAGACGGGAACCCCGTCGTGGATGAAGACAACGGGGGCTTCGCCATCAAGGGCGATTACGATGACCAGCCGCTGTATTACCTGAATTACGCCTATACTTCGGCGGACGCTTCCGCCGCCGATGCGGATACGGAGCTGTTTGCAAAGACAAACGGAATCGGCGGCCTGCCCCTCATTTACGGCATGAACGCCCTCAGCTCCATGCTCGACATGCAGACCATGACCTTTGAAAAGGTCGGGGAGTACTTCGGCATTTCCACGGACGGAGCGGTGTTCGATACGGTAAAATACGTACCCTTCGACTATCTCTCCTCCTCCATGACCGCGGAGCTCAACTCCGTCTATGTTGACGACGTGCTCGACATCGACGGAACTTCTCCCCGCCTGCTGCTCGTGCTCGCATACGGCCAGAACGTGAAGGTAAACGACGACTTTACCATCGAATACGACGAGGACGACCGCAGGACGATCGGCGATCTGACCCGTGAATTTGACCAGCTCACCATCTCCGACATGATCGACATCGACGAAAATTCTCACCCCCTGCTCTCGGCGATCGGCGACTGGACGATGGACGACATCGGCAGCAAAGACAAGATCAACAGCCTCACCCTCGGCGACCTTCTCGGCGAAGAGAGCCAGAACGCAAAGATCCTGCAGGCACTTGCAAACGTTCCCATCGGCGAGATCCCGGCGGAGATCGACAACATTACACTCGGCGACATGGTCAAGATCGGCACAGACGACACCCTGCTCAACAGCCTGCGCGGCTCCACCCTGCAGACGCTCGCCGAAGATCTGCGCTCGATGACGGTGCAGCAGATGTTTGCGGATTCCATCTACAGCTATTATGAAGCGGGCAGCATCACCCCCTCCGAGGCACAGGATCCCGCCACGGCGAACAGGGAAGACGCAGCGGCCCTGCAGGCACTGTTCGACGAAAAAGCCGCCGTTTACGGCGGAGATGCCCTCTATGTTTCCTATGAGGGAAGCTATATGCCCGCCTCCGAATTCCTCGCCCGCTACGAGAACGGCGAAGAAGATTCCATTTCCGGATCCGTTCCCGCCGTTCTGTACAGCAAATACCTCCTCCTCGACAGGACGGGAGCCACCGAGACCACTGCCGACGACCTCGCGAACTATGCGAGCGGCAACACCGCCTACGTTCCGCTGTACGCGTTCGTGGACGGCAAGATGACCGAGATCACGGAAAATGCGGGCTGGTCGCTCTCCGCAGAGGACAAAGTCGAACTTTCCGGCAAAACGCTCTACGTGCGGGCGACGGACGCGGACGGTTCCCCCGTCACCGGCGAGAACGGGGAGCCCCTCTATAAAGAGGCGGAAGGCAATAACGGCGTTTACGCCGAGAGCGAGCTGTGGTACTTTGACAATGCCTCCGAGCGCATGCGCAAGGTGACGCTCGAACCCGCAGGGCTGGAACTGGCGGGGACATACGAGAACATCTTTGCCCGCCTCACCTATGCGGGCACCTACAGCGCGGAAAATCCGGATGCTGTTTACAGCAGCGGCAACCTGTTCCGCTACGACGCGGCCAGCGAGAGCTGGAAACAGGTCGCCGTGACGCACACGGGCAGCGCCGCGAACCAAGATCTTGCCTATACAGTAAGCGGCACCGTTGCAGACGGGACCCGCCTCTACACCTACGGCAACGTGACGGGCATATGGAAATACCTGCTCACCGACGAAGACGGCGCCGAGGTGAGCTGCGCGGTGCAGAGCGTGGATACGCTCATCTCCAACGTGCGCGCGAACATCAACAGGCTGACGCTGAAGGTGCTGTATCAGGACGGCATGATCGATATTTCCGACCCTGCCCTGCTGACGACGGATATCCCCGCCGAGATCGCTTCCTCCTACCCCGGAGCGGCGGAAGTGGGCGACCTTACGCTCAACCAGCTGCTCGACCTCACGCTGAAACTGCTCCAGAGCATTCCTTCCGGCTCGTAATATTGCATCCCAAAAGGGTGGCTCCCTTCCGGAGCCGCCCTTTTTATGCCTTTTTTCTCTTTTTGCACGCTCACCGGACAAAAAATGATTGACTTGCCCCGTGAAATAAGGTAAAATATCATATGCGCGAAAAGAGCGCACAAATCCTTGCGTACCGGGAGGTACGCCGAATAAGACCGGGAGGTGAAAGTATGAAATACGAGATGCTGTACCTGATCGACTCTTCCATCGCGGAAGAAGCGCGCGACGCGCTCATCGCGAAATTCGAGGAACTCGTGAAAACGCTGGGCGGCAAAGTGGTTTCGACGGACAAGTGGGGCGTGAAAAAGCTCGCTTATCCCATCAACTACAAGAGCGACGCCTTTTACGTTCTCATGACCTTCGAGGCGGAAGGGAGCGCGATCAAGGAGCTCGACCGCGTTGCCGGCATTACCGACGGCATACTGCGCAGGATGATTTCCAAAGCGGCGTAAAGCGGAGGGAGAGCGATGAACAAGATTTTTCTGATCGGGAACCTGACCCGCGACCCCGAACTTTCGGAGACGAACAGCGGCGTCGCCGTGTGCCGCTTCGGCATTGCGGTCAACCGCCGCCGCTCTTCCGCAGACGGCGAACCGCAGGTAGACTTCTTCAACGTTACGGCGTGGAGAGGGCTGGCGGACAATGTTTCGCGCTTCTGCAAAAAGGGGAACAAGGTCGCCGTGGTCGGCTCTATCCAGATCCGCAACTATGAAGACAACAGCGGGCAGAAGCGCACCTACGTCGACGTCATCGCCGACGACGTGGAATTTCTGACCCCGAAGGGCAGCGGCGGCGCGTCCGACGACGATTATGCGCCCGCGCCCAAAAAGAAACCCGCGCTCGAAGCCTTCGACGACGACGCGGACATCCCGTTTTAACCGCCGCCGCGACTTTGCGGCGCGGCAGTAAACTTCGCACGCTGCGAGAATTAAATTTTTTTGGAGATCATCATGGAAGAAAATACGAATACCCCTGCGGCGAAGCCCGCAAGAAAGCCTATGAAAAGGCCCTCCCGCAGAAAGGTCTGCGCCTTCTGCCAGGAGAAAGTGGAAGTCATCGACTATAAAGACGTGAACCGCCTCAAAAAGTATATCACCGAAGGCGGAAAGATTTTGCCCCGCCGCATGACGGGCACCTGCGCGATGCACCAGCGCGAGCTGTCCAACGCCATCAAAAAGGCGCGCATCGTCGCCCTTCTCCCCTTCCGCGGAGAGTAAAACCCCTACAACGCAACAGCCCGCCCGCAGTTCT
>ERZ1643249.4910-NODE-4910-length-10956-cov-3.755344_pt1 | contig 10956 bp, 9 predicted proteins | sample MGYA00579263_ERZ1643249 | MGnify/ENA primary metagenome ERZ1643249 (study PRJEB29033, sample SAMEA4952264) | chicken gut metagenome | biome: Broiler Chicken; feature: Gastrointestinal Tract; material: Caecum | place: Ireland | collected 2018 | study: Broiler...
GGCGGCTGCCGGAGGTGGATTGGGGTTCCGGAGCCGGGAAAAAGTGGAGGCTGTTAAAGGACAATACGCTTCTGTTTTTCTCTGTAATATTGGATTTTTATATTTTCTCAGCGTCCAAGTACGCCATAGAAAACTGCATGGCGGACCGGGATCTGGCGGTGTACGGGGCGATTTTTATGCCCACCAGCGTCATCAACCTGGTGGCCGGCTTTGTGATCCGGCCCTACCTTACGAAGCTGTCCCTTTCCTGGGAGACGGGCCGGCTTTCCCAGTACGCGAAGCAGATCCGCCAGCTGGCGGCTATTATCGCGGCCCTTACGGTTCTGGCCTTGGGCGGCGCCTGGCTTTTGGGAATTCCTGTGTTAAGCCTTTTATATTCCAACCTAAGCTATGCGCTTAAAAGCTGCCGCCCCGCCCTGCTTCTTATTATTTTGGGAGGCGCTCTGAACGCGTTCATGAATCTGTTTTATTATTCGCTGATCATTATGAAAAAGCAGCGGCTGATCCTTTTGGGATACGGGCTTACGGCGCTTTTGGCCGTCCTTTTTTCCGACGGGTTCGTCATCTGGGGCGGAATTTTCGGCGGCGCTTTGATCTACGTACTCCTGCAGGCGGCGCTGACGGCGGTTTTCGCATTGTCCGCCGGGATGGTATTTAAGAAAAAGAAAGGGGAAGTTGGGTGAATACGATCCATGCTTTTGTAATCTGTGCCTTCGGAAAAAGTCCCTATTTGGAAAATTGCATCCGCTCCCTGCTTCGGCAGACGGCGCCTTCGGAGATCTATATCGCCACCTCCACGCCGTCGGAGCATATCCGGCGTTTGGCGAGAAAGTACGGCCTTCCCCTCTGGGTCCGCCAGGGAGAAAGCGGAATCCGGGAGGACTGGCTCTTTGCCTGGCGGGAAGGCGGAAAACGCAAGCGGCTTATTACCATCGCCCACCAGGACGACTGCTACTGCAGGGATTACGCGAAAACCGTTTTGGCCATGTATGAGCGGTATCCGGATATGACCTTATTCTGCAGCGACTATGTGACGCTGAAAACAAGGGAGAGCCGGATGGCGGACGGAACCTATTATCCGGTGCAGACGAGGATATGCGCCGGAGACCTTGTCCGGCTGGTGAAAAAGCTTCTTAGGCTCCCGCTCCGGTTCCGGTTCTACGCCAACCGCACCTGGGTAAAGAAGAGCGCGCTGATTTTCGGAAATTCCATCTGCTGCCCCAGCTGCACCTATAATTACTCGCTGATCGGCGACCACATGTTTGATTCCGGCTATTCCTTTGCCTTAGACTGGGAAAATCTTCTGTCCTTGGCGGAGCGGTCCGGCCGGTTCGTCTGCGTGGAGGAGCCGTTGATCGCGTACCGGGTCCACAGCGGGGCCGCCACAAAAAAATGCATCGAGGATCACAGGCGGGAGGCGGACGAGGCGTCCATGTTCCGCAAACTGTGGCCGGATTGGATGGCCAGTCTTCTGATGCGTTTTTATAAACAGTCCTATAAGGCTTATAGGGAGGATTCATGAGGATCGACGTTATTATTCCCGTGTATCATCCGGGAGAGCGGTTCTTGGAGTCGCTTAGGCGGCTGTGCCGGCAGACCCGGCCGGTGAACCGGTTTATTATTATGAATACGGAACGGGAATTGTGGGAGGCTTGGGAAAAAGAGCTTCCTGCCGGGACGCTTCCGGAAAACCTTTCGGTCTTTCATGTGACCAGAGAGGAGTTCGACCACGGAGGGACCAGGCACCGGGCGATGGAGCTTTCCCAGGCGGAACTGTGCGTCTGCATGACCCATGACGCGCTGCCCGCGGATTCCCGCCTTTTAGAGCGGCTGACGGACGCGCTCCTTTCCAGGGAGGATTCGGCGGCGGCCTACGCCAGGCAGCTGCCCGCGAAGGACTGCGGCGTGATCGAGCGGTACACCAGGGGATTTAATTATCCGGAGCAAAGCCAGGTAAAGACGAAGGAGGATCTTCCCCGGCTGGGGATCAAAACGTATTTCTGCTCCAACGTATGCGCGGTTTATAGGCGCGGCCGGTATCTGGAGCTGGGCGGGTTTATCCGGAGAACGATTTTTAATGAGGATATGATCTTTGCCGCGAAAGCGATCCAGGCGGGGTATTCGGTTCTTTACGCGGCGGACGCGAAGGTCATTCATTCCCATAACTATTCTCCCATGGAGCAGTTTCGGCGGAATTTTGACCTGGCGGTCTCCCAGAGGGATCATCCGGAGGTGTTTTCGGGGATCCGCTCCGAGGGCGAGGGGATCCGGCTGGTGAAGGAAACGGCCGGGTATCTGATCCGCAGCGGCAGAGGGCTTCTGGTTTTTAAGCTGGTGATCGACAGCGGATGCAAATATATGGGCTATCTGGCGGGAAAACGCTATAAACGCCTTCCAAGATGGCTGATCTTGAGATGTACCATGAATCGAAATTACTGGAGAGAAAATGATGTCTGATTTATTGGTGATCATTCCCGCGTACAATGAGGCGGCAAATATTGAACGGGTGGTGAGCCATCTGGCGGAATCCTTTCCGCAGTACGATTATATTGTGATTAACGACGGCTCCCGGGACAAAACGGCGGAAATCTGCCGGAGGAACCAGTTCCATCTGTTGGATCTGCCGGTAAACTTAGGGCTTTCCGGCGTGTTCCAGGCGGGGATCCGCTACGCCTGCGAAAAGGGATATTCCAGCGTGATCCAGTTCGACGGGGATGGGCAGCACCGTCCGGAATTTATCGGCAGGATGAAGAAAAAGCTGGACGAGGGCTATGATATTGTGATCGGCTCCCGGTTCGTGAACGCGAAAAAGTCCGCCTCGTTAAGGATGTTGGGCAGCAGGATGTTAAGCTTGGCGATCCGGATCACAACGGGAGCGGTGATCCATGATCCCACTTCGGGAATGCGGATGTTCAACAGGAAGATGATGGAGGAGTTCGCGGCGGGCTTAAACTACAGCCCGGAGCCGGATACCATCTCCTGGCTGATCCGCCGGGGCGCGAAGGTGGCGGAGGTGCCGGTTTTGATGGACGAGCGGTCGGGCGGAAAGAGCTACCTGACTCCGGTTACGGCGGCCCGCTATATGATCCAGATGCTGGTGTCGATTTTGTTTATCCAGAATTTCAGAAAGAAGGACAAGTAGATGACGATGCTTCTGCGCGCGGTGCTGATCGTGGTCTCCGTGGCGACGACCTGGATGATCCTGCGAAAGATCAGAACCTCTAAAATGCGGATCGAGGATTCCATATTCTGGATCGGCTTTTTCCTGATGCTGATTTTATTCAGCCTGTTTCCCCAGATCGTCTATTGGATGACGGAGCTGGCCGGAGTCCAGACGCCGGTGAACTTTATTTTCCTGTTTATTATTTTCGTTTTGATCCTGCGGCTGTTTCGGATGACGGTGAAGCTGTCCCAGCTGGAAACACGGGTGCGGGAGCTTACGATGCATATCGCGATCGAAGAGAAGCTGGAGCAGGAAGAAGAAGCGAAGGAGAGCTATGGAAATACGCAGTAAGTGGAAGGGGCCGGCGGCGGCAGCGGCCCTTTTCATGCTTTTTTTAATTTGGCATTTTTTTGACGTCAGGGCCGGGATCCGGCAGACCGGAGATCAATGGATGGCCGGTCTATACGGGGGCCTTGGGGTGTGGCTTGCGGCCGTTTTGTCCGCCGCTTTTTTTCTCCTGCTTAAAAAGAAGATCCGGCTGGAGCTTTGCGGCGCTCTTTTGACCGTTTTACTGGGAGCGGCGGCTATGGTTTCGCTTCCGCCCCTTTCCGCTCCGGATGAAATCGCCCATTTTGCCAGCGCCTACGCGCTGTCCAGCCGCCTTTTGGGGATGGAGGCGGAGGACGAGAACGGAAATATCTATCTGCGCCGGGAGGACTTGGTTTTATCGGATCTGTACGGGGCGTCCGGAGATGAGGAGCGGATTTCCCTTGGCCGGACGCTGGAAGCGGAAACCTGGCAGGTCCTGGCGGATCACGCGTTTCCGGCTTTTACCGGGGAAGAGGGCCGGCAGATGGTTCCCTCCGTGATCGGTACGATCCGCACCACGCCGGCGGCGTTTGCGGCTCCGGCTCTGGGGATTGCGTTTGCCAGGCTTTTGGGACTGAACTGTGTTTTTCTCGCGTTTCTTGGAAGATTCATGAATCTTCTTTTGCTGGCGGCTTCCGTGTACGGTTCCATGCGGCTTCTGCCCTCGGGGAAAAGCCTGATCGCCGGTACGGCCCTCCTTCCGATGGCGCTCCATTTGGGCGGTTCGTTTTCCTATGACACGTTCCTTCTCGCCGGATGTTTTTTCTACGGCTCCTATTGTTTTTATCTGGCCTTTGTCTGTCCCCAGGTAAGAAAACGGGACGTGGCGGTTTTAGGAATCCTGATCGCTCTGTTCGGGCCCTGCAAGATGGTGTACGCGGTGATGATGGGGTTCGCGCTTTTGATCCCCATAAAAAAATTCGGAAGCTTTCGTTTTTGGACGCTGTCGGCGGCGGCGGTCTTCGGCATGTTCGCCTTGTCCATGGCGGCGGTCAACAGCCAGACCATTGCCGTTTACGCGGAAGGGAGCGATAATTACGTTTCCTGGGCTGGGGAGGCGGGCTATACGATCCCGTATCTTCTCCATAACCCGGCGGCGTATCTGCGGATGGTCTATGAAACCCTTGTCCATCAGACGGACGAGTGGTTTTTGACCATGATGGGAAACGCCATGGGAAATCTGGATCCGGTGCTGTCGGTTCCGTCCTTTTTGATCTTTGCCATGGCGGCCTGTTTGGCGGCGTTGAGCCTTAAGAAGGCGGACGAGCCGCTGTATTTAAAAACCGGCCAGAAGGTCTGGATCTTGTTTCTGGCGGGAGCCGGGCTTTTGGGATTGATGACGGCCATGCTGGTGGGATGGACGCCGTTAAGCTCCGGGGTGATCGAGGGCGTCCAGGGAAGATACCTCCTGCCCTTCCTTCCCTTTGTGCTGATGACGGCAAAAAGCGGGCGGATCGTAAGGACCGCAGGGGATGACCGGAGGATCCTGTTCTATCTTTGCGCCATGGACGCCTGCGCATTTTTGCGGCTGTTTAGTATTGTCAGTATGCGCGTCTAGTGGTATGATGTAGGGCAGGCACAGACGGGGAACTGGAAACAATAGAGAAAGCGAGGGTTTAATGATGGGAAAGATAAAGGTAACGCCCTGTGAGACAGAGGGAAAAGTGATCGAGGGATTATATGTGATCGAGCCCACAGTATTTCGGGATGAGCGGGGCTATTTCATGGAAACCTATAACCAGAATGACTTTAAAGAGGCGGGGCTTAACATGGTGTTTGTCCAGGACAACCAGTCCATGTCGGTAAAGGGCGTGCTCCGCGGCCTGCACTTTCAGAAGCAGTATCCTCAGGGAAAGCTGGTGCGCGCCGTCCGCGGAACGGTTTTTGACGTGGCGGTGGATCTGCGGACCCATTCTGAAACCTATGGAAAGTGGTACGGAGTCGAGCTGTCCGCGGAGAATAAGAAGCAGTTCTATATTCCGGAGGGGTTTGCCCACGGCTTTTTGGTATTGTCTGATGAGGCGGAATTCGCCTATAAATGTACGGATTTCTACCATCCCGGCGATGAGGGCGGCCTCATTTGGAGCGATCCGGATATCGGCGTAAAGTGGCCCATCGCGCCGGATATGGAATTGATCATTTCTGAGAAAGATAAGAAATGGGGCGGCTTTGCGGATACGTTCAAATTCGCATAGCGGGACTTTGGAGGAAGGAAAGGCAGAAGAAAACGTGAATTATGTGGTTTCTCTTTTAAAGGAGCTGATCGGAAAGCGCCGTCTGGTCTTGGATCTGGCCAAGGCGGATTTTAAGAAGCGCTTTGTCGGTTCCTATTTCGGCATTGTCTGGATGTTCGTCCAGCCCATTGTCACGGTGCTGATCTACTGGCTGATTTTCGGCCCCATCGGCTTTAAAAGCGCGCCGCCGGTTCCAAACGCTTCTTATATTGAGTGGCTGATTCCCGGCATCGCGCCCTGGTTCTTTTTTTCCGAGGCATTAAACTGCGGGACCGGCTGTCTCCAGGAATATAATTATCTGGTAAAAAAGGTGGTATTCCGGGTGGAGATCCTTCCGGTGGTGAAGCTTCTCTCCTGCTTGTTTGTCCATGGATTTTTTGTGCTGATCATGTTCGCGGTTTTCTTGATCAGCGGCAGGCTGCCGCAGCCCTCCTGGCTGCAGCTTATTTACTATGCCTTTGCCGCGTCCATGCTGGCGCTGGCCCTCTCTTATTTTACCTGCGCGATCCAGGTGTTTTTTAAGGATATGGCCCAGATCGTCAGCATCTGCCTGCAGTTTGGCATGTGGCTGACCCCGATCATGTACAGCGAGCAGCTTTTCCTGGATAAGGGGATCACCATTGCCCCGACGATCTTGAAGCTGAATCCGTTTTATTATATTGCGGCCGGGTACCGGGACAGCATGCTGACCGGAGACTGGTTTTTCATGCGGCCGACGCTGACCCTTTATTTCTGGTGCTTTACCATCGCCGCCATGCTGGTGGGACTTAAGGTGTTCAAGCGGCTGCGCCCGCATTTTTCGGATGTTTTGTAGGAGGGATCCATGGCTGCCAATGCAATAGAAGTAAAAGACGTGACCAAGGTTTACCGGCTGTACGATAAGCCCATCGACCGGCTGAAGGAATCCTTAAGTCTGACTCATAAAAGCTACCACAAGGATTTTTATGCCTTGAACAGCCTTTCTTTTACGGTGGAAAAGGGGCAGACCGTTGGGATCATTGGAACCAACGGCTCGGGAAAATCCACGATCTTAAAGATCATTACCGGCGTGCTGACGCCGACGACAGGCACGGTTTTCGTGGACGGAAAAATCTCCGCTCTTCTGGAGCTGGGCGCCGGTTTCAACATGGATTATACCGGAATTGAAAATATCTATATGAACGGCACCATGATGGGCTATACCAAAAAGGAGATGGATGAAAAGCTCCAGGAAATCCTGGACTTTGCCGATATCGGCGATTTCGTGTATCAGCCGGTAAAGACCTACTCCAGCGGTATGTTCGTCCGGCTGGCGTTTGCGCTGGCCATTAACGTGGAGCCGGAGATCTTGATCGTGGACGAGGCGCTTTCCGTGGGAGACGTGTTCTTTCAGGCCAAGTGCTACCGCAGGATGGAGGAAATCCGGAAAAGCGGAACGACGATCTTAATGGTGACCCACGACATGGGAAGCATCATCAAATACTGCGATAAGGTTGTCCTGTTAAACCGCGGGGAATTTATCGCCGAGGGTGAAGCGGGCCATATGGTGGATCTTTATAAGAAGATCCTGGCGGGCCAGATGGATTCCTTAAAAGAGGAGCTTCAAAGCGAGGCGCTGGAAAACGATTATTCCGGAGGCCTTGAGACGGCGGAGGCTCCGGAAGGAAAGACGGGCGGCGTCCCGGAAAAAGTCCATGAAGGCCTTATGAAAGAGAAGATCACGATCAACGCCAACCGCACCGAGTATGGAGACGGCCGGGCGGAGATCTTCGATCTGGGATTGTTTGATGAAAGAGGAAATCTGACCAATCTCCTGTTAAAGGGGGAAATGTTCACGATACGGGAGCGGATCCGGTTCCATGCGCCCCTGTCCTGTCCGATCTTTACCTACACGATCAAGGACAAGAAGGGAACGGATCTTTCCGGAACCAATACCATGTATGAGGGAGCCGATATTAAGCCGGTGAAGGAGGGAGACGTGTATGACGTTTCCTTTACGCAGAAAATGACGCTGCAAGGCGGGGAATATCTGTTATCCATGAGCTGCACCGGTTTTGAGGGAGAGGAGCACGTGGTCTACCACCGGCTCTATGATGTAGCCAATATCACGGTGATCTCCAATAAAAATACCGTTGGAGTGTTTGACATGGAGTCCCAGGTTAAGACGGAGCTCACGAAGGCGGAAGCGAGGAAAGAATGAAGGACTGCAGTTACGAGATCCTGGATTTATGGAATAAATATGAAGGAAATACGGAGACAAGCCCGCAGTGCCTTTATGCGTTTTCTCCTCTGCGGGAAAACTTGTTTGAGTGGATGGAATTCCCGAAAGAGGCGCGTATCCTCCAGATCGGATCAGATTACGGCGCCTGCACCGGCCTTTTAGCCGGCCGCTCGAAGGTTACGGCGGTTTTAGACCCAAGGGATGAAAATCTTGAGGTCAACCGGCTGCGCCATGGGCAAAGAGAAAACGTCGTCTATATCCGCGGCGATCTGTTCCTTGGCGGAAGACGGATTTATAAGCCGAGAGAGGACGCCGGCCAGGAGGACGCGGATGGGATTCTTGGAGAACCTTTTGACGCCGTGATCTTGTGCGGGATCTGGGATTGGTATGGAAAAGAACGGGCCTGTGAAGCGCTTCTGGAAGCGGCTTCCTATGTGAAGCCGGATGGGATTTTAGCGGCGGCGGCGGAAAACGAGGCGGGCGTGCGCTACTGGATGGGGGCCCAGGCCTTGGAAACCGCCTTTTTGGAGGTGGAGTTTCGGGAGCTTTTTGAGACTCTTAAAAAAGAGCGGGGCGGAGACTTCATGATGTATTATCCGGTGCCGGACTACCGCTATCCGGTCAGCGTTTACTCCGACGCGTACCTGCCGCAGCCGGGGGATGTGACCAATATTTCTGCCCGTCTGGACGGAGAGGGCCTTTGGTTTGGCAGCGAGGAGGAGGCTATGACGAAGGCCTGCCGCAACGGGGAGTTTACAAAGTTTGCCAATTCGTTTCTCGGCGTATGGCGGAAGGGGAGCCTATGAGACAGATCATATTTGTAAAATATAACCGTACCAGAACGGCCGAATTCCAGCTGAAAACGGAGATCGTCCAGGAAGATGGGAAGCGCTCCGTGGAAAAGTCGGCTCTTTCGGAGGCGGGGCGGGAGCATATCCGCTCGTTCCAGGAAAAATATGAGAAAATACGCGGGCAGAATCCGCGGATCCGCTTCCTTGCGCCGGAATTTGCGGACGACGGAAGGACCGTCCGTTTCCCCTACCTTTCCGGGAAGACCCTAGGCGACGCGCTGGGCGAGGAGATCCACATGGGCCAGGCGCCCTATGAGGCGCTGGAAGAAGCCATGGCCCTGGCCTTTCCCGAGGATTTCTGTACGAAGAATTCCGGGGAGAGCCTTTGTCCCGGGGCGGCGGATCAGACCGGCGCGGCGGATCGGACCGGGGCGGCTGCTAAGACCGTGGAAAACGGCGGCACGTCTTGGATTACGCCGGAGTTTCAAAGGGTATTCGGAGCGCTTCCAGAGGAGTTTGCGGTCCGGGGGCGGCTTATTTCGCCGGCCAACGTGGACGGCTTGTTTGAAAACCTGATGATCTCAGAAGGGCAGGTTTACGGAATCGATTATGAATGGGTCTTCGATTTCCCGATCCCGGCGAAGTTCCTTCATTACCGGAACCTTTTGTATTTTTACCGCCGCTATGAGCGGATGCTCTCGGCGGGCCAGGAGGAGCTTTTCGGCCATTTTGGCATTTCCAAAGAGGAACAGGCGGTTTTCGCGTCCATGGAGGAGCATTTCCAGTCCTATGTCCATGACGGCGGCCATTTCCAGTACATGAAGCAGTATGAGCAGCCGGTGAAAACCCTTGAGTTCCTTCTCGACCGGGAAAGCGAGCTTTATAAGGTAAAGGAATGGTGCGAGAACCTAAAGCTGGAGATCGAGGAAAAGGACGTTACCATCGTAAAGCAGCAGGAGGTTCAGCGGCTGACCAATAATCATGTGGCAAATCTGGATATTATCATCGGGGACCTGCGGCGGGAAAACGCGGAGATCGCAAAGACCCTCCAGTACCTGGCGAGACATGAAGCCATCATGTGGAAAATCCTCCGCAAATGCCATCAGGCGGTGGATAAATTCCTGCCCAAGGAGACCAGGAAGCGGAAGGTTCTGCAGTATTTTAAAAATACCATGTTCCATCCGGGAAAATACGGGAAACTGTATCTGACGGCGGAGGGCCGCAACCGGATCCGCGGCGATTTTAAGATCGGGGCCGGTTATATGGAGCATGGAAAGCTGCGGTTTAAACAGGAAGAGCATCCGCTGGTTTCCATCGTGATCCCCGTGTACAATCAGGTCCATTATACCTATGCCTGCCTTCTGTCGATCCTGGAGAACACGAAGGACGTGCCATATGAAGTGATTATTGCCGACGACGTTTCCACCGACGCGACGAAGGAGCTTTCCCGGTATGTGGAGAATGTGGTGATTTGCCGCAATGAAACGAACCAGGGCTTTTTAAGGAACTGCAATCATGCGGCAAAAGAGGCGAGAGGCGCCTACGTCATGTTTTTAAACAATGACACCCAGGTAACGCCGGGCTGGCTGTCTTCTCTGGTCACGTTGATCGAGTCGGATCCTTCGATCGGAATGGTCGGCTCCAAGCTGGTTTATCCCGACGGACGGCTGCAGGAGGCCGGCGGAATTATCTGGAGCGACGGCTCCGGCTGGAATTACGGCCGCCTGGATGACCCGGATAAGGCGGAATATAACTACGTGAAGGACGTGGATTATATTTCCGGAGCGGCGATCCTTCTTTCGGTGAAGCTTTGGAATCAGATCGGCGGCTTCGACGACCGCTTCGCTCCCGCCTACTGCGAGGATTCGGATCTGGCCTTCGAGGTAAGAAAGGCCGGATACCGGGTTGTATATCAGCCGTTGTCGAAGGTGATCCATTTTGAAGGCGTGTCCAACGGCACGGATGTAAACGGGACCGGACTGAAGCGGTATCAGGTGGAGAACAGCAAGAAGCTTAAGGAGAAGTGGGCCGAGGAGTTTAAAAAGCAATGCGTCAATACCGGAAATCTCAACCCCTTCCGCGCCAGGGAGCGGAGCCAGGGGAAACCGGTGATCCTGGTGGTGGATCATTATGTGCCCACGTTCGATAAGGACGCCGGTTCCAAAACCACGTATCAATATCTGAAGATGTTCTTAAAGA
>ERZ1643249.4911-NODE-4911-length-10953-cov-3.784639_pt1 | contig 10953 bp, 10 predicted proteins | sample MGYA00579263_ERZ1643249 | MGnify/ENA primary metagenome ERZ1643249 (study PRJEB29033, sample SAMEA4952264) | chicken gut metagenome | biome: Broiler Chicken; feature: Gastrointestinal Tract; material: Caecum | place: Ireland | collected 2018 | study: Broiler...
TTACCTCCTTAAATTTAAATGGTATTCTTTATACACTTCATTTTTGGGAATTTTTCTTTCTTTTGCTACTGTCTTTATTGCATCCATCAATTTCATTCCATTATTAACATATAAATTTACATTGTCAATAATTGTCAAATTATTAACATTTTCGCAAGTATCTTTACATCCATCAATTACCAATACATATTCTCCTTTTATAGTTTCTAAATTATTTAATAATTCGGATAAAGTGCCTCTAAAAATATTTTCATATTTTTTTGATATTTCTCTTGATACACTTATATTTCTCTCTCCAAAAATACTGTATATTAAATTCAAAGTTTTTTCTAAACGATGTGGTGCCTCATAAAAAATGATAGTACTTTTTAAAGATTTTAATTCTTCTAATTCTTTTTTACATTTACTTTCTTTACTATTTAAAAAACCGTAAAATGTAAATGGTTTAGGATTTAGTCCTGAAGATGTTAATGCGGGAACAAATGCAGTAGCTCCAGGTAATGATACAACATTAAATCCTTTTTCTACAACGTATTCTACTGTTTTATAACCAGGATCACTAATGATTGGAGTACCTCTATCTGTAACAATGGCAACATCATTTCCCTTAATTAAATAATCTAATACATTTTCTTTAACTTTCTCTTCATTATGATCGTGTAAAGATATTAAATGTTTTTTTATATCAAAATGCTTCAATAAAAGAGAAGTCACTCTAGTATCTTCTGAAAAAACAACTTCTACTTGTTTTAAAACATTTAGTGCTCTTATTGTAATGTCATCTAAATTTCCGATAGGAGTTGGTATAATATATAAAGTAGGAGAACCATCATAACTATTTTGCCACATAAAATCACTCCTCAAACATTTTTTTTATATTACTATTATAATTATTATCTTCATCATATACAATTATTGGATTTAACAATTTAACACCACAATTACCATTTTTTATTCCTTCAATTAATACCATATTTGCTTCTTTTTCAATTTTTGGATATACAAATTGAATTTTTTTAGGTTCTATATTATATTTTCGCATTGTATCTAAAATTTCCAAAAACCTTTCAGGTCTATGCACTAATGCAAAAATTCCTTTATTTTTTAAACTATTTGATGCTATATTACAAACATTATCTATATTAAGAAAAATTTCATGGCGCGCAATGGCTTTAATTTTATCGTCATTTAATAATTCTTTATTATTAGTTTTAAAATAAGGTGGATTGCAGGTTACCACATCAAATTGCTCAAAACCTAAATATTTATTTGTGTCCTTTATATCAATATTCAAAAGATGAATTTGATTTGACATATCATTTTCTATTATTGATTTTTGACCTAAATCATAAATTTCTTTTTGTAACTCTATTCCAAATATTTGCGCTTTCGTGCGATATGTAAGTAACATAGGAATTGGAGCATTACCAGTTGCCAAATCTAAAATTTTTTTAGTTCTTAAATTAATAGTTACAAAATTAGTAAGTAATACAGAATCTAAAGAAAATTTGAACCAATCATCATTTTGATATATATAAGCGTCTTTAAAATTTAGTAACCTATTCCTTACTTCCATTTTTAACATCTACTTCTTTTATATTATTTTTAGGAGTAATAACTGTATATTTTTCGTTCAATATATCAAGTGATATTACTTTACCATTTCCTTCATCTGTATCTACAAATTTACCTACTTCAGGTAAATTTTTTCTACATTCTGAGTATGTTTCGTTTTCATATTTTAAACAACATAACAATCTACCACAAACACCATTTATTTTTGTAGGATTTAATGCTATTGACTGATTTTTGGCCATATTTATTGAAACACTTTCAAATTCTTTTAAAAAAGCACCACAACATAATTTCCTTCCACAAATTCCCAAACCACCAATTTCTTTAGCCTTATCTCTAATTCCTACCTGTCTTAACTCAATTCTTGTTTTAAAGAAAGCACCCAAATCTTTAGCCAGTTGCCTAAAATCTACTCTTTCATCTGAAACAAATTTAAAAATTAATTGGGATCTTGTAAAAGTATATTCAGCATCTATAATCGACATATTTAGCTTATATTTTTTTATAAACTCTTTGCATTTAAGAATTGCTTTTTCAGCATCTTTCAAATTTGTTAAGTGTTGTATATAATCCTTTTTCGTAGTTAACCTCACAATATTTTTTAATTCAATACAATTTTTAATTTTATCTTCACTAACAAAATCTACAACTTGTCCATATTGTAAATCCCGTTCAGTATCAACGATAACAGTACAATTTTTTCTTAATTTTAAATTTTCATTTTTAAAATAATAAACTTTACCTTTATTATTTATTCTAACAGCTACTATTTCCACAAAATTCACCACCAAATTCAATTAATAATCGATTTATTAATAAATTTAAATTTAAATTACATTTTAAATATTCTCTATTTTTTATTAAAATTTCTATTTTTCTTATAATATCTTTTTCACTATTTAAAGATGATACAATATTTAAATCATTTTTAAAATCAGTAAAAAAATAATTATTAGTATTAAATTTAAATTTTAAAACATCAAAATAAAAAATTATCATTAAATTTAAAGCATTATCAACTAATTCTTTTGTATTGTATATGTCATTCCATTTTTCTTTTATATAAATTAAAGTATTTAATTTGTTTTTTTCATAATAAGTAATAAAATCAACAATATTATTACAAATTTTTTTATTTAATTCCGTTTTACAAATTAAATTACAAATATTTTCTATCGTACTAGTTACTTTATAATTTTTGTGTAGTTTTATGTGTTGACATCTTGAAATAATTGTATCTAAAACTTTGTTAACATTACTTGTGACTAATATTGCTATTACATTTGGGACTGGTTCTTCTAAAAATTTTAAAATAGAGTTTGCTGTCTGCTTATTCATTTTTTCGCATTCTTTAACTATGTAAATTCTATATTTACCTTCTATTCCGATTTTATTATACTCATCTTGTATACTCAATAATTGCTCTTTTTTTATTAATAATCCATCTGGTTCTATATAGTTTATCTCTGTATAATTATTTAACTCAATTCTTTTACAAATACTACAATCACCACATTTGTTATTATTTGTATAATGTTGAGGACATGCCAACGCTTTAGCAAAAGCAATTATTATATTATAATCATCAACTTCACCATTAATTTCAAATAAATATGCATGTGAAATTTTGTTATTTTTTATTGAATTAGTCAAAATATTATAAACTAATTCTTGGTTTTCTTTAAAATCGTCTAACATTATACATCACCCACTATAAAATTACTAAATAAAAAATTACTAAAAAAAATATTGCTGGAATACCAAAAAACGTAACAGATAGTATTGTTACAAAATTAAAAGGAATTGTCGCGTTCAAAGACAAAGAAATTTTATTATATGCAAATATTAGTATTGACGCCATTATAATTTTTTTTATTATTTTAAAAATTTTTTTTAACATATAATCACCTTATAAATTATATGTTACATATTTTATGATATGTTTTTTCTTTCTTCCAAAGCCAATTCCAAAGTTAAAGTATCAATATATTCCATATCTGTTCCTAATGGAATACCTGTTGCAATTTTACTAACTTTTACTTCTTTATTTTCTAATATTTTTTTTATATATTGCATTGTAGTTTCACCCTCAATACTTGGTTTTAACGCTAATATAACTTCATTTACATTACCATTATCTATTCTACTAACTAAACTAGCAATATTAATATCGTCTGGATTAATGCCATCAAGCGGAGATATTAATCCGTCTAATACATGGTATGTTCCTTTAAATATTCCTATTTTTTCAAACAAATAAATATCTTTAGGTTTCTCTACAACAAAAATTATATTTTTTTCACGATTATCATTTAAACAAATATCACATATATCATTTTCGCAAAAATTACCACAAATTCTACATCTTTTTATTTTATCTCTAACTTCAGTAATAGCTTCTATAAAATTAGTTTGCTTTTCTTTATCAAAATTTAATAATGCAAAAGCCATTCTTTCTGCACTTTTTTCACCTATTCCCGGAAAATTTTTTAAACATTCAATCAATTTTTTTATTCCAGATGGATACATTACAACAACCCACTTAATCCTTGGCCATATTTACTCATTTTCTTTTCTTTATCTTGATCAACTTTTTTTATTCCATCATTTACTGCAACTAATATCATATCTTGTAATAATTCTATATCTTCTTTTTCAATAGAATCTTCAATATTAATTTCAACAGAAATTAATTCTTTTTTACCATTCATCTTTACGTGTACCAAAGAAGAAGTCCCTTCATAAACTGTCTTTTCCAATTCTTGTTGTGTTTTTTGCAAATCTTTTTGCATTTTTTGTGCTTCCCTCATCAAAGCTTGCATATTCATAATATCACCTTTCCTTATTTATATTCAATTATGTCTTCACCAACTAAATCAATTAATTGGTCTACTGCATTTTTTTCAATATTTTGAGAATCATTAAATTCTTGTTTTTCTTCTTCTATATAAATGTATTTATATCCTTTTTTTATATTCTCTATATATTTATTTTTTTCTTTTTCCCACTCATTATTAGATATTGCAATTATAGAAAAATTTTTATTATATACTTTATTAATTAATTGTTCAACAACGCTTAAATTATCATTTATTCTAAGTGCTGAGGACTCATATTTTGATACTAATATTATGTTATTTAGTCCAACAACTGCTGGATTTGTGTCAGCTAGAAGTCCTGCTGCCAATTCAAATTTTTCATCTAAAATATAATCAGAAATAGTATTCCATTTTAATTTAATATCATTTAAAAAATTCTTGGATGCTGATACAAACGTGTTATTTATCCTAATTTGTTTTATTTTTTCTATTTTTTCATCATTATTTATCTCAGGAAATATTTCCCGGGAAATAATTTTATCTTCTACTATATTTTTATCTTTTTCTTTATCATCAACATTTTTATCAGACATATAAGACATAATGCTGCTTTTTTTATCTTTGCCATCTAAATATTCAACCGTTTTTAAAAGGTTAACTAATAGTAATATCGAAGGATAACTACCAAATTTAATGGTATTTAATAATTCATTTAAATTATTTATCATATGATATATTAAATCGTCATTAAACTTTTCAGAAATCTCTTCTATTTTTTTATTTTTCTCTTCAATTTTAGTTTTTTGTTTACTATTTTTATAAATTAATACATCTTTTAAAAAGATCAACATTTCTTCTATAAATTTTGATACATTTTTACCTGTTTTATCAAATTCATCTACCAAATCAATTATATTTTTTCTATCTCCTAATTTTATATCCATTAATAAATTATAAAGATCTTTATAAGAAACTGAGCCATTAACTTTATACACATCATCTAATGTAATTATTTCATTCTTATATGCTGTTAATTGATCTAATAAATTTATTGCATCCCTAAGTCCTCCATCCGCTAATCTAGCAACTTCATATAAAGCATCATCATCTATCAAAATTTCTTCCTTTAATGAAATTTGTTTTAAACGTCTCACAATTTCATCATCATCTATTTTATTAAATTGAAATTTTTGACATCTTGACGAAACGGTTAAAGGAACCTTATAAGGCTCAGTAGTAGCTAAAATAAAAATAACGTGTTTTGGTGGTTCTTCTAGTGTTTTTAACAATGCGTTAAATGCTTGTGTCGTCAACATATGAACTTCATCAATAATATAAACTTTGTATCTACTATTAGTAGGAACTAAATTCACTTTATCCCTTAATTCTCTAATTTCTTCTACTCCATTATTTGATGCAGCATCTATTTCTACTATGTCGTTACTTATATTAAAATTAACACAATTTTCACACGTTTCACACGGTAAACCATTCTTCAAATTTTTACAATTAACCATTTTTGCTATTATTTTTGCAGTCGTAGTTTTTCCTGTACCTCTTGGTCCTGAAAACAAATAGGCATGAGAAATCTTACCATTTATAATAGCATTATTTATAACTTTAACAATTTTATTTTGACCAACAAGTTCATCAAAGTTACTTGGTCTATATTTACGATATAAAGCTAGATAACTCATTTCTCACCTCTTTCTTTTACCTTTTAATTATATCATAAAAAAAGAACTTTATTAATGTTCTATCTTTTTTTTTCAAAAAAACTTCTAAGGAGCATCAAACTTTTTATATTATTTTCAACGAATTCTACCTCTACACCATTTTTACGAAGCCATTCAATCGAACATTCGTTCTTTCTTTTTGATAAACAATAAATTTTTTTTATTCTACTTTCTAAAATAGCTCCAGCACACATCATGCATGGTTCTAACGTCACTATCATCACACACTCATTCAATCTCCACGATTTAATTTTACGATTAGCTTTTTCTATTGCAATAATTTCAGCATGTTTTGTTGCTATCTGAGTCTTATTTTTTAAATTATATGCCTTTGCTATTATTTTATTATTGAAAATTATCAAAGCCCCTACCGGAACTTCTTTTTGTTTTTTTGCTTTATTCGCCATTTTTATTACTTCATCTATATATTTTTTCATCTTATTCAATCCTTAAAAAAGACGCACACAATAATTAAATGTTAGAGCTGCTGTTTTCCAACCCTGACTCAGTTCCACTATTACTGTTGCGTCATATTGATTATAACATTTAATTTTTTTTTTGTAAAATATCACATGTTTCACGTGAAACATGTAAATATATAATAGGATAAAAATATTTTTTGTTTTTGAAAACAATATATGACTTATAGTCTAATTAATTGTTTTCAAAAAAATATATACAAAATAAATAAATCTGTATACAAAAAATACACAATAAAATAAAGTTTCACGTGAAACATATAATAATTTTACAATCGTAGATAAAACTTTTATATTTATTCACGTTTTTTTATTAACATTAATTTATTTACAATTCGCATTTTTTGAATAGTTTCATGTGAAACATACAAATATATGACATAATAAAAATATACTTTTTTTTAAAAATAATATTATGTAACTTATAGTTCAATTATTTCTTTAAAATATACACAAAAATAAAGCTGTATATAAAAAAAATACACAATAAAATAAAGTTTCACGTGAAACATGCAAATATGTATTCCAATATTTATATTAAAATTTTATATATACTTTTTTTTACTTATTTTTTTGCTATTATATACAGTTTTTATTTTCTATATAGTATAAGAATTATTTCCCGGGAAATAATTCTTATACTATTAAAATGTATTAATTCATAATTAAATACTTTTATATTTTCTTTAATTACTATATAAATTTATTTTAAAAACAAAAAACAAACATTTGTTCGAAAATAAAAATTATTTCCCGGGAAATAATTTTACTATTTAAAGTAATTACTATTTTTTATATAACACAAAATATTTCCTGGGAAATATTTTAAATTTTTAATTATAATAAAATTAAAAATTTAAAAAGAATTTATAAATATTAGTTAATAATTTTTCATATTTATTTAATAAAAACTTAAAATTAATAATATAAATTTATATTTTTTAATTGTTCTATTACAAATAGTATATGAAAAATTTTTTTCTACAAATACAAATAATAGTTTTAATCAAAAAAATTTTTATATTATATTAATTGTTTAAATAATTAATATAAAAAAAGAAAATTACTGTTCTATTTCATTTTCTTTTTCAATTATTGCTACTGAACTAACTGATTGTTCTTCTTTTAAATTAATTAATCTTACTCCTTGAGTAACACGACTCATTTTAGAAATATTATCTACAGATAACCTTATTATCATTCCAGTATTTGTAATAATTATAAGATCTACATTATTAGTAACAGTTTTAAACGCTACTATTGAACCATTTTTATCAGTAATATGTAATGTTTTTACGCCCTTACCACCACGATTAGTTAATCTATATTCTTTACCATATCCATTTTCAGTAACTACTAATACGTCTTCATCTTCATTTGCTATTTCCATTCCTACTAAATAGCCATCACCTAAATTAATTCCTTTAACACCTGAAGCTGATCTTCCCATTATTCTTATAGAATCTTCATTAAATCTTACCATTCTACCATTTGAAGAAGCCATTAATATTTCATTATTACCAATTGTTTTTTTAACAGAAATTAATTCATCTCCATCTCGTAATGTTATAAATTTTTTCCCATTTGTACGTATATTATTAAATTCTTTTATATCTGTACGTTTAATATATCCCAGCTTAGTAGCAAATACCAAATATTTGTTCTCATCATTTTTTTCTATTTTTAATAAAGATGTTATTTTTTCTCCTTTTTCTAATGATAATAAATTAATTATAGGAATACCTTTTGATTGTCTACTATACTCAGGTATTTCATATCCTTTAGTTCTATATACTTTACCATTATTTGTAAAGAACAAAATATAATCATGAGTAGTTAAATTAATTATACTCTCCACAAAATCTTCTTCGTTCATAGTCATTCCCTTAATACCTACACCGCCTCTATTTTGAGTTTTGTAAGTACTAGATAACATTCTCTTAATATATCCTTTATTAGTTAATGTAATTACAATGTTTTCTTCTGGGATTAATGCTTCATCCTCTATATAGTCAATAGCAGTCATATCTATATGAGTTCTTCTTTCGTCTGCATATTTTGCTTTTATTTCTAGTAATTCGTCTTTAATTACTTGTAAAATTCTTTCCTCACTAGAAAGTATTTCTTCTAATTCTTTAATTAAAGCCTCTAATTCAGCAATTTCATTTTCAATTTTTTCCTTTTCTAATCCAGTTAATCTTCTTAACTTCATTTCTAAAATTGCTTGTGTTTGCGCTTCAGAAAGACCAAACCTTGCAATTAATTCTTTACTTGCTTCTTCATCAGTTTTTGCAGATTTTATAATTTGAATTACTTCATCTATGTGGTCTAATGCAATTTTTAAACCTTCTAAAATATGTAATCTTGCTTTATATTTATTTAAATCAAATTGACATCTTCTATATATGACTTGCTTTTGATGATCCAAGTATTTTTCTAAAATAGTTTTTAAATCTAATGTTCTAGGACTACCATCTACTAACATTAAGAAATTTATTCCATATGAAATTTGTAATTGAGTATGTTTATATAAATTATTTAACACAACATTAGCATTAGCTTCTTTTTTTACATCTATAACAATTTTGATTCCTTCTAATGCTGATTCATCATTTAAATTAGATATACCATCCAAAACTTTGTCTCTAACTAATTCAGCAATTCTAGTAATTAAAGCTTTTTTATTTACTTGATAAGGAAGTTCAGTAATTATTATTCTATTTCTTCCATTATGTTCTTCTATATCAACTTTAGCACGTACTGTAATAGTACCTCTTCCTGTTTCATAAGCTTTTTTTATGCCACTATTACCTAAAATTATACCACCAGTAGGAAAATCTGGTCCTTTAATTTTATCCATTAAGTCTAGCACTGTAATTTCGGGATTATCTATATATGCAATGCAACCATCTATTACCTCTCCTAGATTATGAGGAGGGATATTAGTTGCCATACCTACAGCTATTCCCATATTGCCATTAACTAGAATATTTGGAAATCTACTAGGTAAAACTACAGGTTCTTTTCTTTGGCCATCGTAGTTTTCCATAAAATCAACAGTTTCTTTATTTAAATCTCTCAACATCTCCATTGATATTTTTGCAAGTTTAGCTTCGGTATAACGAGATGCTGCTGCTGAATCTCCATCAATACTTCCAAAATTACCATGTCCATCAACTAAAGCATGTCTATAAGTAAAATCTTGAGCCATTCTTACCATAGTATCATAAATAGCAGCATCACCATGTGGATGATAATGTCCCATTACTGCTCCTACTGCATTAGCACTTTTTTGGTGCTTTTTATCTGGTGTCATCCCTTCTTCGTATAAAGTATATAAAATACGTCTATGAACAGGTTTTAAACCATCTCTAACATCTGGTATAGCTCTTGCTACAATAACACTCATAGAATAGTCTAAAAATGATGTTTTCATTTCATCTATTATGTTAATACTTACTTTTTTGTCATTATCGTTCATAATTCACACTCCTATATATCAAGATTAACAACATTTAATGCATTTTCTTCTATAAATTTTCTTCTTGGTTCAACTTCTTCACCCATTAATACTTGAAAAATTTCATCAACTTGAATTGCGTCTGCTAAGTTAATTTGTTTAAGCACTCTACTTTCAATTCCCATTGTAGTAGATCTTAATTCATGGGGATCCATTTCTCCCAAACCTTTCATTCTACCTATTTCATATTTAGTATTTTCAGGTAAAGTTTTTATATATTCATCTCTTTCATCATCATCCAATACATATTTAATAGTTTTACCGTGTTTAATAGAGTACAAAGGTGGTTGTGCTGCATATATATGCCCACCTTCAATAAGTGGCTTAAAATATCTATAAAATAGTGTTAAAAGCAAAGTTCTAATATGAGCGCCATCTACATCGGCATCGGTCATTATAATTATCTTATTATATCTTAATTTTGAAATATCAAATTCTTCACCAATACCTGTTCCAATAGCAGTAATCATTGTTCTAATTTCTTCATTACTTAATATTCTATCTAATCTTGCTTTTTCTACATTTAAAATTTTTCCTCTTATTGGTAATATTGCTTGTGTTATTGGATCTCTTCCCATTTTTGCAGAACCTGCTGCAGAATCACCCTCAACAATAAACATTTCAGAAATAGATGCATCTTTAGAAGAACAATCTGTTAATTTTCCCCATTGATTAGTAATTTCTAATCCACCTTTTCTTCTAGTTAATTCTCTTGCTTTTTTAGCAGCAACTCTTGCCCTTGCAGCTGTCATAGATTTTTCGATTATAACTTTTGCTTGTTCTGGATTTTCCATTAAAAACCTTTCAAATCCTTCTGCAAAAAT
>ERZ1643249.4914-NODE-4914-length-10951-cov-5.712830_pt1 | contig 10951 bp, 13 predicted proteins | sample MGYA00579263_ERZ1643249 | MGnify/ENA primary metagenome ERZ1643249 (study PRJEB29033, sample SAMEA4952264) | chicken gut metagenome | biome: Broiler Chicken; feature: Gastrointestinal Tract; material: Caecum | place: Ireland | collected 2018 | study: Broiler...
AGATATATCTTCATTATTTTTAATCTTTTCTCTTATATTTGAGGCACTTACTATAGAATTATTACTTGTCGTATCATGGTAATTGTTAGTCCTTTTAATGGTAATTGGTTCTATATTATAGTTATTTTTTATTATTGCTTTAGTGTAGGAAATACCAAGTAAATCATTAGGTAGAAAATTAAAATTTATATTTAGGGCTTTAGCTAGAGCAGTAGGATAATTAAGACCATTATCTAAATATTCTTTAACTAATGCATTATACTCTTCATCTAGCTGTTTTTTAGCTATTTCTTTTATTTTTTCTATTTCATTAGATTCACTACCAAATATTATTTTATTTACATGAAAATTATTTAATATTTTTAATGCAACACTTGCAAAAGTATCTGCTGATTGAGTACCATAAATTACTGGTAATTCTAATATAATATCAATACCATGCGCTAAAGCGATTTTTGTTTTGGCTTCTTTAGATAATATTGATATTTCTCCGCGTTCTAAAAAATAACCATTTAAAACTAAAATGATTAAAGAATTAGGATATAGTTCTTTAATTTTTTTTATATGGTATAAGTGTCCATTATGAAATGGATTATATTCACAAATGATTCCAATTACTTCCATTATTAACCTACAATATAATATGTTCCATACATAACAGCTATTAAGTCACTCTTTTCATCAAATATTTCTGTTGCTAAAACACAAGTAGTTTTACCCATTTTAATTAGTTTAGGAATAGCTAGTAAATATGAACCTTTCCCTGGTTTTAAGTAATTGATGTTTGAATCTAAGGTAACTACATTTTTGCCCATTACCTTACATAATACTCCCATTGCAGTGTCTCCTAAAGCAAAAGTTAAGCCTCCATGGACAATTCCATAAGGGTTTAAAGAATGCTTTGTAATAGTGAGTTTTACTTGGCATTTATCTTTATCCATACTAAGTATTTCAATATTATTATATTTTAAAAAGCCTGTTTCATTTAAATCCATTTTATCACCTACCAAGTTATTATAACATGATTTAGTGTATTTGTCGTACTATGTCTAGTTTTGTCGAAGTGCTTGCAAAAAAAAAATAACAGTTATACAAGATAACTGTTACGGAGTGCCAATAACCTTTAATCCAAGGTTAAGGAGGCCGCTTATGATTAATAAAACCTTTACTCATGATAATTATAAAAGATTTATATAAGCATTATCTACAATAATGCTTACATATACAATATATCACAAGTTTACCAAAATTGCAACTTATTATGTCGAATTTTGGCTTGTTTTGTCGATGCGTGTTGAATCGCTTGCAAATAAAAATATAACCATTATAATAGATAACTGTTACCTGTATTGGTGAGGCATCGTGTTGTCCAACTTTCCTCCTTCTTTGGGGGTTAAGGAAGGTTATCCTGTAAAGGAGCGTGATAATGCAATGAACGAAGATATTTTTCTTCAAGTAATTATAATTCTGGTAATCATTATTTATGGTAACCAGAAAAAAGACGCCAACAAATGAAATGTAGCGTCAACCAAACTTGATGCTACCCAATATGGGTAACTACATATATAATATAGCAAAAATTTAATAATTATGCAATTATTTTTATAAAATATCTTCAAATTGTTTTTCTTCTTCTTTAATTTTTATTACTTGTTTTGTTTTTATTGCTTCATTAATTAATTCTTCATATGGTATTAGTTTTTCATATTCTAGACATTTACTAAGTTCTGGATTAATTACAGGATGTTCTGGAACAAATACTGTACAACAATCTTCATAAGGTAAAGTACTTATATCAAATGTTCCTATTTTTTTAGCAATATCAATTATTTCTAATTTATCAAAACAAGCAACTGGTCTAATTACAGGCATATCTACAACAGCATTAATAACAGACATACTAGTTAAAGTTTGACTAGCAACTTGACCAATAGATTCACCATTAACTATTATTTTAGAGTTTTCGCTCTTAGCAATCCTCTCAGCAATTCGATACATCATTCTGCGCATTATGGTAATTAAATATTCATAAGGAATATTTCTTAAAATTGCTTCTTGAATTTTAGTAAAGTTAATGCCGTATAAAGTCATGTTTGGGTTATATTTAGATAACACTCGAGCTAGTTTAATAACCTTATCTTTAGCAGCTTCACTTGTGTGCGGTGGAGATTCAAAATAAAGAGCTGATAGTTTTACTCCCCTTTTTATTGTTAAGTAACCTGCAACTGGAGAATCAATTCCTCCGGATAACATAAGTAGGCCTTTACCTAAAGTACCAACAGGATAACCACCTAGGCCAGGAATTCCTTTTGTATAATAAAGAATAGCATCTTTTCTAATTTCCACATGAATAATAACTTCGGGATTATGAACATCTACCTTGCATTCTTTATTTTTTAAAATAACACCCCCAAGTTTCCTGCTTAATTCCATACTATCAAGCGGATATTCTTTATCACTTCTTTTGGTTTCGACTTTAAATGTTTTAAATTCTTGCGTTTTAATTAAATCTAAAACATTTTTGGCAATTGCTTCAATTTCTCTATCTTCATCGATAAATCCGATGACTATTTCATGAATACCAAAGGTATGAAGTAAAACATCTATTGTTTTATCTATATTATCTTCACTAACAATAATAAACATTCTTCCTCGGTCATAACTAATTGTATGATTCCACATTAAAGCATTATCAATATTATTCTTGAGTGTCTTTAAAAAGAAATTAATATTAGCTTTTTTAGTTGATAATTCTGCATATTTTAAAATGATTATTTTTTCCATAAACCCACCTTATTTAACTATTTTTAAACTATCATATACTTCACTAAAAATATTTAAAAATTTATTTATTTCATCAGTTGTTGTCACATGTGATAAACTAATTCTAAGAGTATGTTTAGCTCTTTTTAAATCATCATAAATAGCCATAATACTATGAGATACTTCACCGCTTGAACAGGCGGTATTGGTAGATAAATATACTTCGTATTTATCTAGAGCATTAATCATTACCTCTGGCATAACATCCATTATACTAATATTTAATATATGGGGTATTGAATATTTAGTTTTATTGATTAAAATGTTGGGATATTTGCTTAGATTATTAACTACTTTTCCATTTAAAAGATTAACAAATCTTTCTTTTTTTTCTAAATCATTTAAAGCTAGTCTTAAAGCTTTTGATAAGGCTGCAATTAAAGGAAGTGGTGGTGTTCCAGGATTTAGAGCATTAGTTTTACCACTGCCATATAAAATTGGAGTAATACTAACCATATTACTTTTATATAAAAATCCTATTCCTTTAGGTCCAAATATTTTATGAGCAGACATACTGGCTAAATCAACATCATGAAAATTGACTGACACTTTACCTATTGCTTGGGTCATATCAGAATGAAGTAGTGTTGCTACATTTTCTTTTTTTATGATTTGTCTAATCATCTTTAAAGGTTGTCTTACTCCTGTTTCACTATTAACTGCACAAATACTTACTAAAATTGTATCTTCTCTAATTTTATTTTTTAAATCATCAAAATCAATTAATCCTTCAGAATCATTATTAACATAATCAATGCTAAAGCCAATGCTCTTTAAATAATCACAAATAGCATAAATACTTGGGTGTTCTAGTTTGGATACAATAATATGTTTTCCCCTTTTGTGATATTTCATGGCAACACCAATTAAAGCCATATTATTAGCTTCAGTTGCTCCACTGGTATAAGTAATTTCACTAGTATTAATACCTAGGATATCAGCTATTTGTTTCGTTGCACTTTCAAGAAGACTTGCTGATTTTCCTCCTAGGGCATTAATAGAATTAGCATTACCAATAAATTCTTTAGTTACTTTAGAAATTGTGTCAAATACCTCATATGATACGGGAGTTGTTGCACTATAATCTAGGTAAATCATTGATCAGCCTCCGCATTAGCTATAGAAGCATAGCCATCACAAGCGGTACTTGTTGGACTTAATAAACATTCTTGGCATTCTTCTATAGATGTTAAGACATCACCAGTAAAATTAGATATTAAATCAAATACTACTTTAATTATAGTAGGAACAAAAAATATAATTATACCTGCTATAAATCTTCTTAATAAACTTTTACCTGCTGTAGATATAGCTTTATCATCACTAGAAGCTATAGCTTTAGCAAAATCAACAATTCCTAAAACAATTATTAATAATGGAACAACAATTTTTAAGGCAAATAGAAAATAACCAATAAATTGCCATATTGGAGCAGTTCTCCCACAAAAATTTAATTCAGCTGCTGATACATTAAGTGGTAAAAGCAGAATAACTAATAATAAAAAACTAATAACTTTTAACTTCATAAATCCTCCTTACTTGTATTCTTCAAGTAATCTTTTATAAATACCTGGTTCAACAATATTTATAGCATTTATAGCATTTTCTAAGCTACTTTTAAAATTACCTTTTAAGAAGTTATTTTCGGCTTTAATTAAATTAAAATCAACTTCTTTATTAGTAACACGATATCTATTGCCATAAACTATTGCCACCTCAGCCATTCTCGCAGTTTTAACTGTTTCATTAATAGTATTATAAACTTTTAAAACTAGGTCTCTCGCAGTATCAACTCGAACATTTAATATTTTAATCGAAATTGGCCTTTTGTCAAGAGCTTTTATAAGTTCATTAATCGCCGCCATGGCTTCGGATAACTCAACATAATAATTTTTAGGAACACTTGGAAGTTTAAATGAACGCACTTTTTCTTTAGTTTGATTAAGTATTTTCTTTATTTCATCAAGTTGTTCTCTTGCTCTTAGTTCATCTTCTTTTAAGCTACCTAAATTCTTTAATGCGCCATTTAATTTTTCTTCAGTTTTAATAAGTTTAGAGTTAATCATTTCCATTTCTCTTGCTAACTTACTATATGGCATCATTTTACTTCTAGCAACATCTACTATTTTATCATAGCTAGCTCTAATGTTCATTATTTCATTTTTAATCTCTGCAATTACTGCTACTTCATCATCTGTTAAATCATAACTATATTTAATATCATCGATCTTTTTATATAATTCATTATTAATTTTTTCTAATTTAGTAGCTTTAATTAGAATACTTCTACTATAATCTTCATAAATCTTCTTACTTACTTTTTCTTTATCAAAATCATTATATAATGAATCGAAATAATCATGCATCGTCTTAAGTTCAAATAAAGAGTCTTCAATATTTAACACATTTAATCTTTGAAATATATCTTGAATCTTTTTATTTGCTTCTTCAATATTATAATCAATATTTAAATATTCCAAGTTATAGCCTTCTTTAGTCATTTTACTAGCAATATTTTTTATATCCTCAATTTTTTTAGGTATTAAATTTTTACCTAAATTAACTATTGGTCTAGTTTCTTCAATAACAGCCTTTAAATTATCAATTATATCAGATATAGCTTTAACTATTTTACCTACTTCAGTATAAGCATTCTTTTCCATTGATGATTCAAATGCCTGAAATAATTTATCAACATTTTCAAATTGTAATTCAAGTGGAACTTTAATTATACTATATTCTTCTTCATAATCTTTATAAGTACTATAAATATCTCTATATGTTGCTTTTAATTTAGTAATAGTTTCTCTATTTCGCTCTTCACTTAAAGTTACATCTTTTATTTCATCAAGTAAAAATCCTGCTTTAGTTTTTAAATTATTTAATTCAAAATCTACTTGTAACATTAATTTTTTTAGATTCTTATAATCTTTATCTTCAAATAGTTCCTCTATTTCATTAATAGTATCAGTAACTTTAGGTAATGCTACATCTTTTATTTCATTAAATCTTTTCTTCCAATCTGCTAATTTTTCTTTCATTTCATCATTATTAACTAAAGCTTCAACTTTATTTAACTCTGATAGCATACTGGCAGATATTATTAAATTTTTTTCTTTTTCTAATTCATCTATTTCTTTTTTTAATCTATTTTTTTCTCTTTTACTCATTAAAGATAAAACAATTATTACTATAATTATTGTTAATATATAATAAGCAACTGCAATTAATAAAAAAGTTGTCCTTCCCATATCTATTCACCTTATATAATAAGTTTATCACATATTATGATTTTTTTAAAGGTTTAAATGAGTCGAACAACAATTTATTAACTAATTTTATCAAAATATACATAACAACTATCTGGACGATTTGCTTCAACCATAACTTGTTTAGTTTCATTATTCCATGAAACACTACTACCATTGGTACAATTAGATTTCTCTTTATTATATTCGAAATTTTCATCTAACCAAATAATATCAGTAATCTCTTCATAAGTATTAGTATCAATTCCCGTTTCTCTAAGCATTGTTATAGTATTAGTACTATAAAATTCTTTATTATTACTATTATTAGTATTTGGATTAGTATCATTTTCTCTTTGTAAAACATCTAAACTAACATCACTTTCCGGATAAAAATAAAATAAAGAGATGATTAATACCACCAACAAACAAATACATACTACAATTACATTAATTTTTCTTTTCATCATAATAATTTTCCTTTCAAACGATATTATATCAAACTAAAGTTAAATAATTTGTCGAAGCATGTCGACATATTAAGTATAGACAAAATTTGTCTATAAAGCAAGTAAAATTAATAATAATTTAATTAAATGGACATATAATTAAGTAGATTAAATGGAGGGTATTATGGTAAATAAACAAAATTTATGGTTTGTAACATTATTTTCATTAATTTTAGTATTAGGAATTTATTATGTTAGTATGGGAGATGAAACTCTGGCAACTCTTGCAGGAGATAATGATGTCTCCGAGGTTGTAGAAGTAACAGAGTCGGATGTAATTGTAGCCTTGCAAGTTGAAGATGATGAATCAGTATTAGAACAAATGACGGAATATCAAAATATATTACTTGACTCATCTGCAACACTTGAAGAAAAAAATGACGCCTACGAGGGATTACAAGCCCTGAACAATAATCAAAGTGAATGTGAAAAAATTGAAAAATTAATTAGTGATGAATTTAAATATGATAATTTTGTCAAAATTGATGGCGATACTATTAGTATAGTTATTGCAAGTAGTGATCATAATACAGAAATTGCTAATAAAATAATTAGAGCAGTTCAAGAACTTTATGATACTCAAAAATATATTACAGTTAAATTTGAATAAAATGACACCAAAATATAAAATACTTCATAAAATACTATGAAGTATTTTGTTTTTAGGAAGGGATAAATATGAATAAAAAAATATTAACTGAAAGAGAGCAAGAAGTTTTTGAACTTTTAGTAATTAATAAAACAACTAGTGAAATAGCTGAAACTCTAGGAATCAGCGAAAAAACTGTCCGCAATCACATATCTAATGCTATTCAAAAACTGGGAGTTAAAGGCAGAGCCCAAGCAGTTGTAGAATTAATTAAACTTGGAGAAATAACAATTTAAATAAAGACTTCGGTCTTTTTCTTTATTTAAATAAATATAATTAAACAGGTGTTTAATTATGTTAAGAAAATCATCCATTAGAAGAATAATGCTAGCAACTCTTGCCCTATTTTTATTATTAATTATTTATTTTTTTCCAACTGCTCCTAGTATTTCTGAATCACTTTCCTACATTGAAAAAGAAGAAATGCCAATATTCTTAGTAGATAATATGGAATATATTGCTAGAACATCAATTGTTAAAAATAGTGATAATACTGATGATTTAATTAAAGAAGTTATTGAAAGTCTAACTATTGGATCAAATAAATCTAACTATATTCGTGAAGGTTTTAAAGCAGTAATTCCTGAAGGAACTAAAATTTTAGACATAAAGCTAGAAAATAATATCTTAACTATTAATTTTAGTAAAGAATTTTTAAATGTCTCTCAAGATACCGAAGAAAAAATGCTTGAAGCTATAATCTATTCTCTTACCGAAATAGATAGTGTAAAAAAGATCAAAATACTAGTTGAAGGTGAACCTTTAACTAATCTACCAAATAGTAATAAAAAAATACCAGAACTTTTAGATAAAAATTATGGTATTAATAAAATATATAACCTAGATTCAATTAAAGATACTAGCAAAACTACTATATATTATTTAAGTAAATATAATGACTATTATTACTATGTTCCTGTAACTAAAATTAGTAACGAAAACCTTGAGAAAGCCGAAATCATTATTAATGAACTAAAAACCACTCCGATTTATCACACTAATTTAATAAGCTACTTGGCCGCATCAACTAATTTAACTAATTATGAAATACTTGAAAATAGTATATCTCTATCTTTTGATAATCACTTGCTCGCAGGTATTGATGATGAAGATATGCTTGAAGAAGTTAAATATGCCATTTCCCTATCCATTAGAGATTCTTATGGTATTGATGAAGTAATATTTAATATTTCAGAATAGAAATTTACTCCGTTTTTACTCCGATATATATAAAATATATGGAAAATATGGGAAATTCGGGCAAGAAAAAAGCCCGTAAATACGGGAAATTTTAAAATTCTGGTGTCCTCGAAGCGATTCGAACGCTTGACCGTACGCTTAGAAGGCGTATGCTCTATCCAGCTGAGCTACGAGGACATCAACAAGATAATTATAGTATAAAATTTAAAATAATGCAATACTTTTGCTTGTAATAAATCTAAGAATTTGATAATATAATTATAGAAAGGAGTATGTATATGAATTATTACGACTATAATAGCATAACTTCAACTGCAAATACTCTTGAAGGCGTTGCTGTATGGACAATAGTTTCTTTAATACTAGCTATTATTGGTGGAGTTTTAGTTTATTTCTTATTCATCAAAAATAAACATTTAAAATTAACTCCATTCTTAAAGAATTTAAGAGACTTACTAGATTTTAAAGTAATGATTTTAGAAACAATACTAAAAATACTATATTTAATTATTACAATATTTGTTATTTTAGTATCATTTAGCTTTATTGCTGTTAATTTCTTAACATTCTTACTAGTTTTAATTTTTGGACCAATAATTGTTAGAATTATTTATGAAGCATCAATGATGTTAATAATGATTTGGAAGAATACCAAAATAATTGCTGACAACACTACACCAAAAGAAACTAAAAAAGAAGAAAAAAAAGAAACTAAGAAAAAAGAAATAAAAGAAGAAGAAGATTAATGCAAAAAAAAGAATTCCTTATACATTAGGAATTTTTTTATGCTCTACTTGCGTATTTACCATCTTTGGTAGATACTAATATTTTTTCTCCTTGATTAATAAATAAAGGCACCTTTACAACATAACCAGTTTCAATAGTTGCATCTTTAGTAGCGTTTGTTACAGTATTACCTTTTACTGCTGGTTCTGTTTCTATTACTTCAAATTCAATTTTTTCTGGCAATGTAATACCAATTATTTCCCCTTCATAGAAATCAATATCAATTTCTAATCCTTCTTTAATAAAGTTGATATTATCTCCTAAAACAGAGGCAGGTATTTCAATTTGTTCATATGTTGTATTATTCATAAATACATAAGTATCTCCCATAGAATATAAATATTGGGCATGTACTTTATCTATATGAGCTTTCGTTATTTTAATATTGGTATTAAAAGTATCTTCTGTAACAGCTCCAGTTCTTAAATTTTTTCTTTTAATTCTAACAAAAGCTGGACCTTTACCTGGTTTTACATGTTGAAATTCTACAATAGTATATAGAGCTCCATCCATGATAATAGTCATACCATTTTTAATGTCATTAATGTTTATATCCATTTAACTCACACTCTTTCTTTTATTTTTTTTCTTTAGCAATAACAGCTTTTTTACACTTAGGACAATATCTTTTAATTTCTAAACGGTCCGGAGTGTTCTTTTTATTTTTACTAACAGGGCGTAACTCATATCCACAAACAGAACATCTCATAGTTACTTCACTACGGTTTTCTTTTTTTGCCATAATATTCCCTCCTTACTGACAAGTTCTCTATAATTATACCAAAATTATGAGATTTTTCAACCAATTTAGCTTAAAATAACAAATTTTTGCTAAAATAATTAACAATTATTCTCCAGTAACCAAGTTTAGGGAATTAGTTAAATCATTTAAAGAACTACTACATACTCCACTATCTTTATTTATATAATAATTTAAAGTATATAATTTATCTTCATAAATTAAAGCATAAATACAAGTATTTTCTTCATTAAAATAATACCAAGTATTATTATTAATGACTATACTTTCAATATTGCTTGCTTGATAGACATTTTCTAAATAAGCATTTTCATTATCATAATTATTATTCATAGTTTGAATTATAAAATTACAATCATTTTCTTCATCAGTATATCTATAAGAAGAATAGGTATTACTTTCATAATTATTTACAAAACCATTAGGTACATTATAATCAATTCTTGTAATTTTTTCTTCTTTTAAATCATTAGTATTATTTAAAATATTAGATATTCTCTCATATTCTTCTTTATATGAAATTATTAATATAACTGAATATATAACAATAGAAATTATTAAAGCAATATTAGATACTCCACCCTTTTTCTTGATATTTTCTAGTATCTCTTCTTCATTGTTAGTACTCATTCTTATTTTTTTAATATCTCTATTTATTTTATATAAATATAAATCTTTAAATTTCATGGCTACAATAAATGAATATATAATAGATATTAAACTAGTAATTGTAGGCATATTAAAAATTGAATCAAATATTAAAGTTATTAAAAAATTAATAATATAATAAATTAATGCATATAACCATAATTTGCGATATAAAAAATAAATTATTGATACTAAAAAAGTCGGCCAGGAAAAGGAAGAATTCATTATTTTATCATAATTTTTCCCTATATAAGCTTCAATATATTTTTCATCGGTAGTGTAAGGAATTCTGTGTAAATGAGAATTCTCTCTTATAAGGAATCTTTAA
>ERZ1643249.4915-NODE-4915-length-10950-cov-4.053878_pt1 | contig 10950 bp, 6 predicted proteins | sample MGYA00579263_ERZ1643249 | MGnify/ENA primary metagenome ERZ1643249 (study PRJEB29033, sample SAMEA4952264) | chicken gut metagenome | biome: Broiler Chicken; feature: Gastrointestinal Tract; material: Caecum | place: Ireland | collected 2018 | study: Broiler...
GCAGCATGGCCCCCGCCAGGGCGGACGCCAGCCCATCCTCGGGCACGGTGGCAAACACCCGGCTCCCATCGGGATACAGCCGCGTCTGGGACCAGGCCCAGTGCAGCAGCCGCTCCGGGGGCAGGAAATTCAGGGAAAGGAAAATTTGCAGGCTGTGGTCCGTCTCGTCCGGGTCGCTGAGGAAGCACACGTCCGTGTGGGCCAGGCTGGCCAAATCCATGCGCATGCCCCCGGAGGAGCAGTTTTCCACGATGAGCCCCGGGAACTCCCCCCGCAGCCGGTCCAGCAGGGACAGGTAGGCCCGCAGGTGGCTGTACAACCCCAGGCCCGGCTGGTGGCCGTGGTCCCCCCGGTTGCAGCCCATGCCCGGGTTTACGTTGAAGTCCAGCTTCACCCAGTCCGCCCGGGTTGCCCGCACCAGGCGGGCCATGTGGGCGTAGAGGTGATCCGCCGCGCCCTCCGCCCCCAGGCACAGGTAGGGCTCGGGGAGGGGCTGGCCGTCCCGCAGAGCCTCCCATTCCGGGTGATCCCGGCGCAGGCAGCTGTCCGCGCCCATGCCCTCGGGCTCCATCCACAGGCCGAAGCGCAGCCCCAGGCCGTGAATCTGTTCCGCCAGCCAGGGCAGGCCGTGGGGGAAGCGGCGCAGGTTCACCTGCTCCCAGTCCCCCCGCTGCCGGGTCCAGTGGGCTTCCCGCTCCGCGTCCCCGAACCAGCCCGCGTCCAGCACGATGAGGTTGATCCCCAATTCCGCGGCGACGCGAGCATTGGCCAGCACGATGTCCTCGGTGATCTCCGCGTCCTCATAGCGCCACCAGTGGTTCCAGCTCACCAGGCCGCAGTCCATGCGGCTGAGGGGCAGGGTTTGGCGCAGGTAGGCGCGCACATCCTGGCACAGTTGCTCCCGGCCCCGGGGGCAATAGGCGGTGAGCACCACGGGCAGGGGCAGGCGTTCCCCGGGGGCCAGCCCCCCCTGGAGCATGTCCCGGTCCATGGAGAACAGAGCCTCCCCCTCCATGGTAAAGGTGAAGCGCCAGTTGCCCGGCCAGCACACCGCGTAAAACCGCCAGGCGCCGTCCGCCTCCTCCACAAAGAGGTAGGGGGCGTAGCCGTGGCAGGAGCGCCCGGAGGTCACCGCCAGGGTCAGCCCCGGGGCGTCCTCCAGGCGCGGGGTCATCTCCCGGCCCCAGTCGCTTTTGTAAATGTGGGCCTTGGCCCCTTCCAGGGCGAAGGTATCCACCCGCAGGGTAAAACCCGCAAAGGAGGCCGGCTGGCTGCCTTGGTTCACCAGCGCGCTCTCCCAGCGGCAGAGTGTGGTTTCCCCCACCTGTTGCCGGGTGGGGTTTTCCGTAAGTAGCATCAGCCGGCCTCCTTGTATATTACCTTCAGGCGCGCACGGTCTGGCCGGGGGCGACGGTCTGCTTGTTGCCGCACAGCACCACGTCCACGGCCTCCTGGCCCTGGTTGCACAGGGTTACGCCATCCTTGGCGGCATGCATGCGCAGGGCCTGGCCGCGCCAGCACAGGGGAGCCTCCAGCTCCGTCCAGTCCTCAGGCAGGCGGGGATTCACATGCAGCTCGTCCCCAACCACGCGCACGCCGCCGAAGCCGTACACCGCGCACTGCCAGATGCCGCCCATGGAGGCCGTATGCACACCCATGTCGGAGGTGGTCATCACCGGGCCCAGGTCGATCTCGCCGCAGCCCTTGAAGAAGTTGTAGGCGGTGGCGTCCTCGTGCAGGTCCGCCGCCAGCACGCAGTGGGTGGACTTGCTCAAGGAGGAGTCATGGAGGGTCCGCTCCTCATAGAAGTAGTAGTTCTTCTTCTTGATATCCGCGGGGAACAGATCGTCCATGAGCAGCAGCAGCACCAGGGTATCCGCCTGCTTGTGCACCTGGAAGGTGCTGATCTGCTCGATGTTGTAATCGTTGTAGATGGTGCCCACCACGCTGCTCTGCTTATACTTGGTCAGGTCGATGTGGGTCAGGTCGAAGTAACCCTCGAACTGGGGCACAATGCCGTTGGCGTCGGGCTGGGGCAGGTACATCTTGTCCAGCACGCCCTGGATGCGCGCCCGGCTCTCGGCGAAGTTGAACTGGGCATGGAGCCGGTCGTAGGTTTCGCCCCCGCGCTTTTCCACCTCGTCCATGGCGCGCAGGGCCAGGCGCAGGTTATGGGAGGCCATGTAGTTGGTATAGGCGTTGTTGTCCACGTGCTCCTTGTACTCGTCCGGGCCGATGACGTCCAGGATGACCCAGGCGCCCTTCTTCTCGTCCCAGGTGACGCGGCTGGCCCAGAAGCGGCCGGTGTCGATGAGCATCTCGTAGCCGCAGCGGTCCATGAAGTCCTGGTCGCCGGTGACGGCGAAGTACTGCTCCACGGCAAAGGCCACGTCCGCGGTGATGTGCTGCTCGATGATGCCGGTGAGGATCTTCATGGGCTTGCCGGTGACCACGTCCGCGGCGCCCCACAGGGGGGTCACCTCGCCGTCGTCCACCCAAGCGGCTTCCCAGGGGTACATGGCGCCCTCAAAGCCGTTCTCCTGGGCCTTGCGGCGCGCGCCGTACAGGCCGCGATAGCGGTACTCCAGCAGGGAGCGGGCCGCCTCGGGCTGGGTGAGGGTGAAGTAGGGGAGGATGAAGATTTCCGTATCCCAGAAGGAGTGGCCCTTGTAGCCCTCGCCGGTCATGCCCTTGGCGCCGATGCCCACGCGGTTGTCGTCCTTCTTGGCCATGATGTTCAGGTGATACAGGGCAAAGCGCACCATCAGCTGGTCAAAGGGCCGCTTCGAAGTGATGCGCACATCGGCCTTCTGCCACAGCTCCGCCCACTTGGCGCAGCTGGCGGCGAACAGGGCGTCATATCCGGCCTCGATGGCCTGCTGCATCATGCGGCCGCCGTCCTCCTGGGCGCGCTCGGCCTTGTTCTCCAGGTTTTCATAGGCCAGGTCCCGGCTGGTGGTGACCACGGTGAGCTTGTCCACGGTGAGGGTCTGGCCCTTCTCGATGGTGAAGGTGGCACGCATGGCCATGTAGCGCCGGTCGATGATGGGCAGGAGCTTGCCTTGGGCCTCCTGGCCGTTCACGGTGAAGGTATGGGCGGTGTGCAGGCAGCAGCTCACCCCGGACTGGATGGTCCTCGAAACCATGCGCAGTACCCGGTTGTCAAAGATGCGCTTGTCGCCCTCGTGGAAGTGCTGGGAGCCGGTGTTGCTCACCCGGCCGTCGATGCCGCTGTCCACGCGGATCTCCGCGCCGCCGTCCAGGGCGGTGATGGACGCCCGCAGGCCCAGCACATGCTCGTTGTCCATGGAGGCGAAGCGGGTGAAGCACAGGGCGAAGCGCCGCCCGTCGGGATGGGTCCAGGTGAGGGTGCGCTTGCACTCCCCGGTCTGGAAGTCCATCACCCGCAGGTAATCCTGGGTGTTGGCCGCGTCCATGGCGAAGCGCACGCCGTCCACCCGGAACTCCAGGTTGGTCACGTCGGGCAGGTTGGGCAGCTCGGTGACCTCGTCCTCGTCAAACTTGTTGAAGGTGCCGGTGACCATCAGGTCCCGGGTCTGGCCCACGTAGCGCTCCTCAAAGGCGGCGCGCTGGCCCAGGTAACCATTGCCGGCGCAGAAGATGGCTTCGCACTTTCCCTGATGGTCGGGCTCGAAGGCGGTTTCCGCCACCAGCCAGTTTTCCTTGGCGCCTTTTCCCAGATCGTATTGCAACATGCTCTGCATTCTCCTTCTCTATCAGTTACGGGAAACCGTCACCTGGACCGTTTCCCCTTGGGGCAGGGTAAACCGTACGCCGCCCTCCACGGCCGTGGCCTGGGCGCCCGTCACCGCCGCGGTTTCGCCGGGCTGGAGGTTCAGGCGCAGGGCGGGGCAGTTCTCCCCGGACAGCGTGAGGGTATAGCCCTTATCCTGGCGGGCATAGCGGATGCTCAGCTTGCCGTCCAGCACCCGCACATCCGTCAGGGAGGCTTCGGGCCAGGCCGCGGGCATGCAGGGGGTAAGGGTGACCTGCTCCTTGTCCGCCTCGGGCTGCACGCCGAAGATGTGGCGCACCACCGGGGTAAACAGGGCGTAGGCCGTCCACGCCTGGCAGAAGCAGCCGTAGTCCGGGGACATCTCGGAGATCATGCCCGGGGTGGCCATGCCGAAGGTGGCGTTCATGCGCTTGAGCAGGTCCAGGGCACGGTCCGCGTGGCCGTAGCGGGCCTGGGCCACCGCCACCGCGCCGGTGGAAATGGTCATGATGGCGTCCCGGTTCAGGGCGTTCAGGTACACGCCCCACTTGCCCACAAACTCCGGCGTGTTCATGTAGGCCAGGGCGCGCTCGGCCTTGTCCGCCGGGGCCAGGCCCGCCTCCATGGGCGTCACCAGGGTCCAGTTGCCATTGATGAGGAAGCCGGTCTCCTGGTCCTCGGGGCAATCCTTGCGGGCCAGCATGGCGTCGAAGGCGCGCTCCGCCTCCGGGTTATGCCCATGGCGGCGGCCCAGGATCTCGTCCCGGCAGCTGCGCACAAAGGCGGTGCTGGCGTAGGCGTCGCAGTAGGAGCCTGCCTCCTCGTCCCACATCTTGTCGTTCATGGCCTGGCAGGTGCGCTGGTACAGCTCCCTGGCGCGGGCTTCCTCCCCGCTGTCCCCGGTGAGGCGGCACAGGTCCGCATAGCAGCCCCAGGCCTGGGCGGTATAGGCGATGCTGTCGATCATCTCCGCGTTCAGCCCGGCGATCTCGATGATGCCATAGCCGCTGGGGAACAGGTCGCCGTCGTCATCCTGGGCCTGGAGCCAGGCCATGGACTTGCGCACCAGGGGCATGGTCTCGTCGATGAGGCTGCGGTCCCCGGTCCAGCGCCAGTAGTTCCACAGGGCGGTGACGAAGTGCGCCGTCTCCTGGGTATTGCCGGGGGTGGAGCACAGGCCGTAGGTGGTGATCTCGTGGACGATGCGGCCGTTGCCATTGACCTTTTCGGAATAATCGGCCAGCAGCTTCAGGGTCTCCCGGGCCAGCCCGTACTGGCCCATGGCCAGCAGGCCCTGGATGGTATAGCAGTTATCGCAGCCGAACCACCAGGGATACTCGGGCATGCCCGCGCTCAGGGCCCGGCCATAGGGCGCGGAATCGACGATGAGCCAGTCGGTGTTCACCTTGACCCAGTCCCACACCTCACGGAAATGCTCGTCGGGCACCTCCAGGCGGCTTTGGGAAAGCAGGGCGTCGTAGCGGGCCTGCTTCTCGGCGCGGAAGTCCTTGCCGGAGGCCAGCAGCGCCAGGCGCTCCTGGGCCTGCTGGGCAGTCTGGGCGGAGCCGGTGAGGTAGAAGGTCAGCGCCCGCTCCTCGCCCCCCTGGAGGGTCATGGCGTACTGCACCGACAGGGACACGCCCCGGCCCTTGGTGATCTGCGGGCCGAAGAGCTGGCCCACCTGGGCGCTGTCCGGCGCGGTGGCGCAGCGGATGGCCGCGAACCAGGGGTTCTTGTCATCCTTGGCGGTGAAGGTGGAGGTGGCGGCATCCCACGCGCCGCTGTCCTGCCCATCCTGGCAGAAGCCGCTGTCCAGGGAGAACCAGGCGGGGTACAGGTCCGTGCGGGCCAGCCACTCCACCTGCACCCGGCGGGGCGCGGGGTCATGGTTGGCCAGGCGGTAGGTGAGGATCACCCCGGGGGCGCTCTCCGGCGCCAGCTGCTCCCGGCGGATGGTCACCCGGGTATGGCCCAGGCCGCTGGTGTAGCCAAAGGCGTTTTCGCCGGGGGCGCACTCGTAGCTGTCCGCCAGAATCCACGTATCCACGTTGTCCGCTTCCTTATCCTGGAAGCGCAGCCAGAAGCCGTCCAGCACCTTGATGGGGTGCATCCATAGCCCGCCCATCTCTCCTTCGCTGTGATGGCCGAAATCGGGGAAGAGCCCGTCCGTGCCGCTGATGAGCTTGGCGTGCTCGCTGGCGCACAGCGCCTTGGGGGCGGGGGCGTTGGTGGTCAAACGCATGGATGCCATAAAAATAAAACACTCCCATTCATACATTCATTGCAGCCCACGGCGGCGGGGTGATTCACCGCCCCGCCGCCGTAAGGAAAGGCCTTAGCCCTTGGTACCGCTGGAAATGGAGATGCCGTCGATAATGTAGTCCTGGGCGATAAAGAAGAGCACCAGCACGGGGAGCATCACCAACACCGTGGCCGCCATAAGCAGGTTCCACTTGCTGGTATACAGGCCCTTGAAGAAGCTCAGCCCCAGGGACAGGGTGTACTTGTTGGCGTCGTAGAGGTAGATCAACGGGCCGTTGAAGTCGTTCCAGGAGCCCATGAAGGTGAACACGGTGATAGCCGTGAGCACGGGCTTGCACATGGGCATCATGATCTGGGTGAAGTTGCGGATGGGGCCGGCGCCGTCGATGGTGGCCGCCTCGTCAAAGTCCCGCGGGATGCCGCTGGTGGCGAAGAAGGCGGGAACGGTCAGGGGCAGGTAGGTATTGACCCAGCCCATTTCCCGGTACAGCAGGAACTGGGGAATCATGGTGATCTGTCCGGGGATCATCATGGTGGCCAGCAGGATCAGGAACCATACGCGCTTGCCCTTGAAGTTGTAGCGGGAGAAGCCGTAGGCCACCAGGGAGCAGCTGATGACCTGGCCGATCACGTTGGGAATAACCACCTTCAGGGTGTTGAGCAGGTACTGGAAGAAGTCAATGGAGGTCACCGCCTCCACAAAGTTGCCCCACACCAGGGTGGTGGGGAAGAAGCGGCCGTTGTAAATTTCCCCCGCGGGCTTCAGGGCCATGCAGACGGTCCACACCAGGGGAATGAGCACCAGGATGCTCAGGCCAATGAGGATCAGCATGGTAATGCCGCGGCCAATGAGGGTGGGCACATTGACCTTTTTCCTACGAATCGCTGTCATGCTACTTGCGCCTCCTTCCGTCAAATCTGGTCATCATTCTGATAGTACACCCAGAAGCTGGAGGACTTGATCACCAGCAGCGTGAAGAACAGAATGATGATGAACATAATCCACGCCAGCGCCGCCGCGTAGCCCATCTTGAGCTCCTTGTACGCCTTGGTGTACAGGTACAGGTTATAGAACAGGGTGGAGTTCAGGGGGCCGCCCTCGGTCATCACGAAGGCCTGGGTGAAGTACTGGAAAGAGCTGATGACCGCCATCACCACGTTGAAGAAGATGGTGGGGGAGATCATGGGCAGGGTAATCTTGAAGAAGCGCTGGAAGGAGTTGGCGCCGTCGATGGAGGACGCCTCGTAGAGCTCCTCGCCCACGCCCTGCAAACCGGACAGGTAAATGATGATCGTGTTGCCGATGCCCCACACGCCCATGAGGATCAGGCCGTAAAGGGCCGTGGACGGGGTATTCAGCCAGGCCGGGCCCTGAATGCCGATAAGGGCCAGGCCCTGGTTAATCAGGCCGTCCTTGCCCAGGATCTGGGTCCAAATCATGGAGGAAGCAATGGTCGGAATGATGGAAGGCAGGAAGAAGATCAGCCGGAAGGTGCGCATGAACTTGATGCGCATGTTCAGCAGCATGGCCACCAGCAGGGAGGCAATCTGATAGAAGGGAATGGAGATCAGGCAAAACTTGAAGGTGACCTCCAGGGCCTTGTAGAACTTGCTGTCATCAAAGATCTTCTGGAAGTTTTCCAAGCCAATGAACTGAATGGTGGACAAGCCCGTTACAATGTCCCACTTGCAGAAGGACAGGAACAGGGAAAACAGCATGGGAATCAGCGTGAAAACAAACAGGCCGATGAGCCAGAGCATGATGAAGCCGTAACCGTATCGGTTCTGCCGGCGCGTCATGTTGGACACAGGGCGCTTAGCGGCGGCTTTTGCCTGCGACATGCGTAACTTCCTCCTTCTGAATCCCGCGCCTTGACATCATTGTCCCTCACGGCTTGCCCGTGCGCGCCGGATCCTTGCGTTTGAAAAAATCGGGCCAGAACCAGCCCATGGACTGTTCTGGCCCGATTGCATGTGGTTTTTTTCGTGACTTGGAGAAAAGGCTTACTCAGCCATGGCCTCGTGCACTTCGGCCACCGCGTCGTTCAGGATGTCCTCCACGGTGCCGTCGTTGAACTGGATGCGCTCAAAGGCGGTCTTGAAGGCAGCCACAGCGGGGTTACCCATGGCGCCGCGCAGGCCCACAGGCTGGATGCAGTACTCCAGGCTGTCCAGGATGCCCATGTTGGCTTCGCCGTAGTCAGCCTTCATTTCCTCCAGCAGCGCGTCGCTGGTGGGCAGGGCAGCGGTGTACTGGGCGCGCAGCTCGGAGCACTCGGTGCCGGTCAGGGCCTTGAGCACTTCCCAGGCAGCCTCGGGGTTCTTGCAGCTGGAGCTGATGGCGAAGGCGGAAGCGCACATATAGTTCTCGTGGTTGCCGGGCACCAGGGCAGTGCCGTAGTTCACGCCGGCCTCCTCCAGGGTCGCCTTATCCCAGGCGCCGGAGATGGTCATGGCCAGGTTGCCGTTGATCAGCATGGCGCTGGTGGAGCCGAAGGTATCCTGGTCCGCAGCGTCGGGGGAGATGCGGTCGTCACCCACGGAGAAGCCCACGTGCTCGCTCAGAGCAGCGGCCATTTCCGGGCTGTTCAGGTAGCCATCCACCTCGGTGCAGTCCTCGTTGACAATGTCCAGGCCCTTGGAAGCCAGGTAGGTCAGCGCGGCATATTCCCAGCTCTGGGCGTTGAAGCCGAAGCAGGCATAGGTGCCGTCCTCGTTCTTCACGGTCAGCTTCTTGGCGGCCTCGATAGCGTCGTCCCAGGTCCAGTCATCGGTGGGGTAGGCCACGCCGTACTTGTCGAACACGTCCTTGTTGTAGAACAGGCACAGGGGGTTGTAGTCACGCACCATGTAGTACTGGTTGCCGCCGATGTTGCCGAAGTTGTAGATGGACTCGTTCATTTCGTTGGTCCACTCGGTATCGTTGGCAATCAGGTCGTTCAGGGACAGGGGCATGCTCGCGCCCACCCACTTGTAGAAGTCGCCCTCGCCGGAAGCGAAGATATCGGGGCCTTCGCCGGAAGCGAAGGAGGTCAGCAGACGGTCGCCATAGCCATCGCCGGGCACCACTTCCGCAACCACTTCGATGTCGTCATGTTCCGCGTTGAACTTCTCGATCATCATCATCTCAGCGTCGTTCTCGCTGACTTCGCCCCACCAGGTCACGCGGATGGTGATCTTCTCACCGTTCTCGGCGCTGGCCACGGCGAAGACACTGCACAGCATGACCAAAGACAGTACCAGAGCCAACAGTTTCTTCATTTGGGTAGCCTCCTTAAAAATAAATGATTTTGTATATGCAAAAACGTTTTTGGCTTCGGGCGCAAGACCCTTCTTCCTAAACGTTTTTGATACCCCTGGGAATCGAAAACGTTTTTGCGCTTGGCTGAAAAAAACCTCTTTGGCGTCCTTACGCGCCCAGCTGCACGCTTTCCCGCACCAGCAGCCGGTGGGGGAGGACGCGATGCCTTTCCTGGCAGCGGTGTTCCATCAGCGCGTGAAGCAGGGAAGCCGCCTCGTAGCCCATGGCCCGCATATCCTGGCCCATGGTGGTCAAGGGGGGCATGGTCAGCTCGCCGATGTACAGCCCGTCAAAGCCCATGACGGAGATATCCTCCGGGACGCGCAGCCCCGCTTCCCGCACGGCCCGCATGGCTCCCAGGGCCATCAGGTCGCTGAAGCAGAACACGGCTTGGGGGCGTCCGGCGCTGCTGCGCAGGCGCTCGGCCACCTTACGGTAGGCCATTTCCTCGCTGAAGTCGCAGTACAGGCAATCGCACTCCCGCGCCACCAGCCGTGCCGCCTGGTAGGCCTCCAGCACGCCCTGCATGCGCACCATGTTCACGTCGGCGTTCTGCTTGCCGCCCACGATGAGCAGGTCCCGCAGCCCCTGCTTCAGCAGGAACTCCACTGCCTGCCGGGCCGCCTGGCGGTTATCGATGGATACCCAGCCCGCGTTCTCGTTGGGGATGGGCACGTCCACCGCCACGGTGGGGATGCCGGAATCCATCAGCTCGCTGAAGTAGGCGTCGTCGGTGGTGATCCCCGAAAGGATGGTGCCCGAGATACTGTGCTGGGCACAGAACTCGGTATAGCTGCGTTTTCGCTGCTCCTGGGAGTCCGTGGTATACAGGGCAATCTCCAGCCGGTGCTTGGTGGCGTAGCTGAGCACCCCTTGCAGCAGCAGGTAGACCAGGTTGTCCTTCTGGTTGCCTTCCAGCAGTCCAGAAACGATCAACCCGATGTTGGGCGGCTTCTTGGCGGAGAGATTCCGGGCGCTGACGTTGGGCGTATAGCCCAGCTCACGTGCCGCCAGGAAGATCCGTTCCTTGGTTTCCGGGCGGATATCCTGGTAATCGTTGAAGGCGCGGGATACTGTACCGATGGCCACACCGGCCCGCTTGGCTACGTCCTGGATTGAAATCGCCACGCTCCGGCACCTCCCGCTTCCTTTGTTTCCCGCTCCTGCTCCCGCGCCACGCGGCCCCTTTCCTTGCCGCGAAAACGTTTTTGCGCTTTACGGCTTCATTATAGCATGTTTGTGCAGTTTGTAAAGAGGTTTTTGGCAAAAAATTATTTTTTCTTTTTTTGTTCCTTCGTTGTTTCGGCAGGGCATGACAGGTGGATGCCTGCTGTGTCTATATCTTTACCAAAGTAATGCAAGAAATGGGGCAGGGGAGAGGCGTTTGTTGTTTTGGCATTTTTTGGTTGATATGCACAAAAACTACCGGCAAGTGCGACTGAGGTAGGGGCGGATAGCTCCCGAAGGGATCCAGGGGGCGAGCGGAAAGCCCCCTGGTTGCCTCCGCAGAGGCGAAACCCTCTAGCAAGGAAGGCCCTTTCCCTTGCCTTCCACAAAAAAGCTGTTCCTCCTGCCTCCCTTTTGCTGCAAGGGGACCCGAAGGTTTCCAAAGGGCGACCGGAAAGCCCTTTGGTCGCCTCCGCAGAGGCGA
>ERZ1643249.4917-NODE-4917-length-10947-cov-3.760650_pt1 | contig 10947 bp, 7 predicted proteins | sample MGYA00579263_ERZ1643249 | MGnify/ENA primary metagenome ERZ1643249 (study PRJEB29033, sample SAMEA4952264) | chicken gut metagenome | biome: Broiler Chicken; feature: Gastrointestinal Tract; material: Caecum | place: Ireland | collected 2018 | study: Broiler...
AAATCCGGCGTGAACTCCCAGGGCTGTCAGCATATGGTCAAAAAATCCGATGCCCGTCTGAATGTTCACCTTGCCGGAGCCGTCCAGGTTCAGGGTCACATGGACGTCCGTTTCCCTAGTGGTGCGGGAAAGCTGCGCGATCCTCATGCATTGTCCCCCATTTCTACCAGTATATCATGCAATGCCGCCAATAATTCCTCCATCTGTTCCGGGGCAGGCGCGGTAATCCGCAGATACTTGCCGAAACAGCGCACGGCAATGGATTTTTTCAGCAGCTTTTGATGGATTTCCCGAGCCGCCGGGGTTTTCACAAAGACAAAATTGGTGCAGGTGGGATGTACTGTTTCCAAAACCGGAAATTCTCCCGCCAACTTATTCAGCCGCGCGTTAAGTTCCCGGGCCGATTTTACCAATTGATCCCGGCAGTCCAAAAGGAATTCCCTTTTGGAAAGGATGTGCGCGCCAATGGCCTGGGAAATGCTGTTGACGTTATAGGGGGACTTAGCCGCCCGAAGAGCGATGCTCAAAGCGGGTTTGGCCACGGCAAATCCCAGCCGCACCGCCGCCATGCCGATGGCTTTAGAGCAGGTTTTCAAAATAATCAGGTTGTCGTGCTCCTGCACTTCCGGCAGAAAGCTCTGGTCCCAGAAGTCCATGTAAGCTTCGTCCAGCACCACCAGGGCCTTGACAGAGGACACCAGCTTCCGCACATCCTCCCGGGACAGCCCCAGGGAAGTGGGATTGCAGGGGTTGGAGAACATCACCGCCGCAACCTGGTTTTCATTGATATAGGAAATCACCCTGTCCACCGGAAGGGTCAGGTCAGGCTCTTTCTCCATTACCACGGATTCCAGCTCATAAAGCTCCGCGTAGAACCGGTACATGGAAAAATCCGGCGCGAAAGTCAGCAGCTTCTCCCCCTTTTGGAGCAGCGTCCCGCAAATGATGCTAATCAGCTCGTCCGAGCCGTTCCCAGCTGTTACCAGAGATTCCGGCAGCCCGTAAAATTCCGCAAAGGCCCGGCAGACCTCCACCGCATAAGGGTCCGGATACCGGTTAAAGGCGGTTTTGGCCGCAATTTCCCCCAGCTCCCGCCGCAGGTTTTCATCCGGCTCAAAATAGCTTTCATTGGCGTCCAGCCGGAGCCGGTATTCCCCTTCCAGCGGGTCATAGGGCGTTAAGTTTTTGATTTTATCGCAGAGTTCATACCCTTTGCTCATGCTTCCTCCCCCTCGGAACGGACAATGATGGAATTGGCGTGGGCAGTCAGGCCCTCTTTATTGGCAAAGCGGACAATATCGGCGCTGGCCTCCTGCAAAGCCTCCTTGGTGTAGTAAATATAGCTGGATTTTTTCACAAAAGCGTCCACCGAAAGAGGCGAGAAGAACCGGGCGGTGCCGCTGGTGGGCAGGACGTGGTTCGGCCCGGCGTAATAGTCCCCGAAGGGTTCCGGCGCGGACTCCCCAAGGAAAATGGAACCGGCGTTGTCCAGCCGCCCTAGATAGGTGAAGGGGTCTTTGACGGCCACTTCCAGGTGCTCCGGGGCCACCTCGTTTGCCAGGTCAATAGCCCGGTCAATGGTGTCGCAGACAATAATGCCGCCGAAATTTTGCAGGGATTCCCGGATAATTTCCTTACGGGAAAGGGATTCTACCTGGCGTTCCAACTCCGCCTTGGTTTCCTCCGCCAGCTTCCGGCTGGTGGTGATGAGGATAGCCGAGGCCAGCCGGTCGTGCTCTGCCTGGGACATTAAATCCGCCGCCACATATTTGGGGTTGGCGGTTTCGTCCGCCAGCACCAGGATTTCGCTGGGGCCAGCCACCATGTCGATGTCCACGACCCCGTAAAGCTGGCGTTTTGCCGTGGCTACGAAAATGTTGCCCGGCCCCACGATTTTGTCCACCTTCGGGATGGTTTCCGTGCCATAAGCCAAAGCAGCTACCGCCTGGGCGCCGCCCAGCTTGAACACCCGGTCAACCCCCGCACCAGCGGCCGCCGTTAAAATATCCGGGTTTGCCTTGCCGTCTTTGGTGGGGGGCGTTACCATAATCAGCTCCTGGACCCCCGCGATTTTCGCCGGAACGGCGTTCATCAGTACGGAAGAGGGGTATGCCGCCGTGCCGCCGGGAACGTAAAGCCCCACACGTTTCAGGCCCCGGATGCGCTGGCCCAAAATCACGCCGTTTTCCTTTAAGTCGATAAAGCTCTGATGTTTTTGACGGTTGTGGAAATCCGCGATATTCTCCATGGAGTTTAAAAGAGTAGATACAAAATCCGGGTCCGCCTCCGTCAGGGCGTCGTTGATCTCCTCCCGGCTGACCTCAATGGCAGGCGGCAGTTTGCCGTCGAATTTCAAAGTGTACTCTTCCACGGCCTTATCGCCGTTTACGCGGACATTTTCAATGATCTCGGCAACGGTCTGCGCCACCTGTTTATCCACTTCCCCGCTTCTCTGGCGGAGGGCGGAAAGGAGCGCAATTTCATCCTGGCCGTTGGCGGTAACGATTGGCAGCATGATGTATCTTCCTTTCTATTCAATAGCGGCCTCGATTTTGGAGATAACCGCCTCTAATTCTTTTTTCCGCAGCTTCAAGCTGGCGCTGTTGACAATGAGCCGGGCGGAAAGGCTGATGATGTTCTCCGTAACCTCCAGCCCGTTTTCTTTCAGGGTTGTGCCGGTTTCCACAATGTCCACAATGCCATCGGACAATCCCAAAAGCGGGGCCAGCTCCACAGAGCCTTCGATCTTGATGATTTCCACATCCATGCCCTTGTCGGCAAAATATTCCCGGGCGACGCCGGGATATTTGGTGGCGATACGCTTTACCTTATAACCGGCGTAAAAATCCGTGCCCTTTTTTACCGCCAGGGCGAACCGGCATTTGCCGAACTTAAGGTCGGCCACCTCGAAAAAACTGCCGCCGTATTCCAGGATGGTATCCTTGCCCACAACGCCCATATCGCAGGCGCCGTGCTCCACATAGGTGATGACGTCCGCCGCTTTGGCCAGCACGATTTCCAAATTGGCGTCCGGCACTTCCAAAATCAGCTTCCGGCCCTTATTGCGGAGCTGCTCGCAGTTGTAGCCGATTTTTTCGAACAAACGGACCGTGGATTCTTCCAGCCGTCCTTTTGTCAAAGCAATGCGAATGGGTTTCATGACAGCCGCACCTCCACCAAATCTTCATTAACTACATATACCGTTGGGATTCCACGTTTGGCAGCGTACCGGCGGCTTTCGTCAAAGGTGTCAAAGGTGCTGAATTCCGCACAGAAACCATGGGAAACCAGTTTCCGGATTTCCAAAAGGGCTTTGACCTCATATCCTTCCTCGGCAAAAACCAATACGTCCGGTACGGGGTTTTTAGGCATGGACGGAAGCAGCACCTTAGCCACCGCGTCCACATTGATAGAAAAACCAACTGCCGGTTCGTCCTTGCCGTAATCGGACAGCAGGCTGTCGTAGCGGCCCCCCTGCAAGGCAGTGGTGCCCAGGCCCTCGATATACCCCTTGAAAACAATGCCGGTATAATAGTCCGTCCGGTTGACAATCCCCAGATCCAGGGAAACCCGGTCCCCCAATCCCAGCTCCGCCAAAGAATGATAAAGGCTCCGCAGGGCGTCCAGAAAGGGCATCAGTTCCGGGCAATCTAAAGTGGATGCAGCTTCATCCAGCACTTCTTCCCCGCCAAACAGGGCCGGGAGCTTTTTCAAAGCGGCGGCAGTCTTTTTATCGTCCATCTTATCCAGCATGTCGTTTAAAGCCGGATAATTCTTATTTTGGATCAAGGTCCGGACCTCTTCCGTCTGCTCTGTATCAAGATGCAGTTTCCGGATCAGGGTGCTGAAAAAGCCGATATGCCCGATTTCCAGCCGGAAGTCGTCCAGTTCACAGCTTTGCAGGGCTTCCAGCGCTAAAACCAGCACTTCCAAGTCGGTGCGCTTTCCGCCCGCGCCGATAATTTCCACCCCAATCTGCGGGATTTCATCGCTTCTGCCGGTTAGGGCAGGCGTCATGGTGTAAATATTCTGGCTGTAATAAAGCCGCAGCGGTCTTGCCTGATCCCGCAGCCGGGTTGCAGCCAGCCGGGCAATGGGCATGGTCAAATCCGGCTTTAACGCCAGCAGCCGCCCCTTATAGTCAATCAGCTTATAAATCGTTTCCTGGGAAACGCCATGGGATTCCGAGTTAAATACATCGTAAAACTCAATGCCGGGAGTAATTACCTCAGAAAACCCCCTTGAGCTGAACAAATCCTTTATTTTTGCCTCCACCTTCCGGCGGGCGGCGCAGTCCTCAAACAGAATGTCACGGGTTCCTTCAGGCGTAATGAACTTATTCTTATGCATATCAATCTTTCCGAAACGGAAACTGCCCCCTTTCTTCGCTTTACCGTGATAATATGATAACACACAAAATTGACGCTGTCAAGAATTATTTTGTCAGAAGGAAAAAAGGGTCATCTGGCTGGACTGAGGCAAATCCTTGGTAACGCCCAGCTGCTGCAAGGTTTCGCACAGGGATTTGGAAATCCCTGCCCGGGTCTGCACTTCCTCTACAGAGATATACTCGCCCTGTTTTCCCGCTTCCATCAAGCTGTAAGCCGCAGCGTCTCCCAACCCCTTAATGGCGTTAAAGGGCAGGCGGATTTTTCCGTCCTCAATTTGATATTTGACAGCATGGGACTTATAAAGGTCGATATTCAAGAACTCATAGCCCCGGCAGAGCATTTCGTTGATAATCAGAAGGGTGTTGTAAACGTCCTCCTCCTTGACGGAACGCTCCATATCTTTCAGCTGCAAAATTCGCGCCCGGACAGCCTCTTTCCCGGCCAATGCCGATTCCACCTCGAAATCGCCGCCCCGGACGGTAAAAAATGCCGCATAGTAAGCCAGCGGTTCATGGACTTTGTACCAGGCCAGCCGGATTGCTGCAATAACATACGCGGCGGCGTGGGCTTTGGGGAACATGTACTTGATTTTCAAGCAGCTCTCAATATACCATTCCGGCACGTCGTGGGCCCGCATATCCTCCTTCATTTCCTCGGTGAGCAGCTTGGGCGCCTTGCCCTTTCGGGTGATTTCCATAATCTTAAAGGCCAGCTTCGGCTGCATCCCCTTGTGGAGAAGGTAGGTCATAATGCTGTCACGGGTTCCGATTACATTGGAAATGGTGCAGGTTTTGGAGTCAATCAAATCCTTGGCGTTGCCCAGCCACACGTCGGTGCCGTGGGAAAGGCCGGAAATCTGCAAAAGGTCGGCGAAGTTTTTGGGCTGCGCCTCCAAAAGCATGCCCCGGACAAAGGGGGTGCCCATTTCCGGCAGGGAAAGGGTGCCGGTTTCGCTGAAAATTTCATCCGGCGTGACCCCTAACGCCTCTGTGGAGGTGAAAAGGCTGAACACCGCCGGGTCGCTCATGGAAACCTTCATGACGCTGATGCCGGTCAAATCCTCGATATGCCGGTACAGGGTGGGAACATCGTGTCCCAGTTCGTCCAGCTTCAGAATGGTGTCGTGAAGGGAGTGGAAGTCGAAATGCGTCGTTAAAATATCGCTGTCGGCTTTGTCCGCCGGGTGCTGGATGGGGGTAAAGTCGTAGACCTCGTAATCCGAGGGGATAACCACCATGCCGCCGGGGTGCTGGCCGGTGGTCCGCTTGACGCCGGTGCAGCCCTGGGCCAGGCGCAGTTCCTCGGCCTTATGGATCACCTTTCCCCGTTCCTCCAAGTATTTCAGTACAAAGCCAAAAGCGGTTTTTTCCGCAACAGTAGAGATGGTTCCTGCTTTGAAAACGTGGTCGGTGCCGAAAAGCTCCTCTGTGTACCGGTGAACATAGCTCTGGTATTCGCCGGAAAAGTTCAAGTCAATATCCGGTTCCTTGTCCCCATCGAATCCCAGGAAGGTTTCAAAGGGGATGTCGTGGCCGTCCTGGTCCATTTTTGTGCCGCAGACAGGGCATTCCTTAGGGGGTAGGTCAAAACCGGAACCGATGCTGCCGTCGGTGAAAAATTCGCTGTGCTTGCATTCCGGGCAGACATAGTGGGGGGCCAATGGATTTACCTCGGAAATCCCCGCCATAGTGGCCACAAAGGAGGAGCCTACGGAACCACGGGAGCCAACCAAATAGCCGTGCTCCACCGAATAATGCACCAGCTTCTGCGCAATCATGTACATAACGGAGAATCCATGTTTAATGATAGAGTCCAGCTCCCGCTGCAAACGGGTGCCCACGATTTCCGGCACAGGATCGCCGTAAATTTCCTTAGCCTTGTTCCAGGTAATAGTCTGAATATCTTCATCAGCCCCTTCAATGCTGGGCGGGAATGTTCCTTTTGGAATGGGCCGGATGTCCGGCTCAATCATATCGGCGATTTTCCGGGGGTTTTCAATGACCACTTCCCGGGCTTTTTCCTCCCCCAGATATTCAAATTCCGTCAACATTTCGTCCGTTGTCCGCAAAAACAAGGGAGCCTGCAAATCCGCATCCTGGAACCCCATCCCGGCCATTAAAATCGCCCGGAAAATGGCGTCCTCTTTGTTTAGAAAATGCACATCGCAACCGGTTTGCCCAGCTTTTCGCCAATGCGGCAGATCAAGCGGTTATTTTCCATTAGCTGCTCCCGGCTGGCCACAGTACCGTCCCGCAGCATGAATTCGTTGTTCCCAAGGGGCTGGATTTCCAGATAATCGTAAAAATCCGCAATGTCGCAAAGCTCCTCAAAGCTCTTTCCCGCCAAAATCGCCCTGTAAAGTTCTCCCGCTTCACAGGCGCTGCCGATCAATAACCCTTCCCGGTATTTTTTTAATTCGCTTTTGGGCGTGCGGGGATGGCGGTAATAATACTGGGTGTGGCCCATGGAAACCAGCCGGTACAGGTTTTTTAAACCCGCCTGGTTTTTCACCAGCAGGATTTGGTGATAGCTGCGGAGCTGTTTGGGGTCGCCGCCGCCTGCCGCCTGGTTGACATTCCCTAAGGAATGGACATCTTTTTCAGCAGCCAGCTTTTCCAGCATTTTCTGGAAAATTTTCGCCAGCATTTCCGCATCGTCGCAGGCCCGGTGATGGTTAAATTCCCCCAGGTTCAAATGCTTTGCAAGAGTGTCCAGTTTGTGCCGTTTCAGTTCCGGATATAAAGCCCGGGCCAGCGCCACTGTGTCCAAATATGTATGGGGCAGGATTTTTCCGGACCGGCGGGCAGCCGCATTTAAAAAGCTCATGTCAAAGGGGGCGTTGTGGGCAATGAGCGGCCGGTTCCCGGCGAATTCCAGGAACTTTTCCAGAGCCTCCTGCTCCGAAGGGGCGTCGGCGACCATATCGTCCCGGATACCGGTCAGTTCCACGATTTTGGGAGGGATGGGCTTTTCCGGATTCACAAAAGTGTTAAACCGCTCCGCAATTTCACCGTTTTTGAGAAGCACCGCACCGATTTCCGTCAGACGTTCGCTTTGGGCGCTGAGTCCGGTGGTTTCGGTGTCAAAAACGATAAATTCCCCGTCAAAAGGCGTATCGTCCCCTCCTGTGACCGCTTCCACGCTGTCGTTGACAAAATAAGCCTCCACACCGTAAATCACTTTGAAATCCGCGCCGCCTTTCCGAATGTCCTCTACGGCGTTCATGGCGTCCGGGAAGGCCTGCACCACCCCGTGGTCTGTAATGGCAATGGCTTTATGGCCCCATTTATAGGCGGTTTTTACAATGTCCGCTGTCTCTGAAACACCGTCCATCATGGACATTTTGGTGTGGCAGTGGAGTTCCACCCTTTTTTGTTCCGCCTCGTCCAAACGAGGCTCTTTGTCCAAAATCATAATGTCGTAAGGCTTGATGGAGATTTCCTTATCATATTTGTCATCCACCACCTCGCCCCGGACCATAATCGTAGCCCCTTTTTTCAAAGGACCGTATTTTTCCTCATTGTCCACGCTGTCAATGATTTTGATGGTGTTGCTGGAGGTGTAATCGGTAAAATTATAGGTTAAGATCACCTTATCCCCGGCCCGGGTCACTTTGGATTCGGCGGTAAAAATATCCCCCCAAACCACAACGGTGCCGCTGCTGGCAGTTAATTCTGCCATGGACACCGGCTGGTCGGTGATTTTTTTGCCCTTTAACAGCTTGGCGTTCTTTTTAAAATGGAGGGCGGTAAAATCAATGGCAACATCTTCCGGCGTATCCTTGACTGCCCCGCCACGCCGGGGATATCCTCCGCCGTTTCCATTGTTCCCGCCGTTCCAGCGGGGAGCCGCCGGTTTGGCCTGCACATGGACGGGGGCCGGTTCCGGCGCTTTCATGACCATAGGCGTCTGGGGGATCTGCTGTTCCTCCACCTGCAACACCCCGTCAAAGGCCACCTCTACTCGCAGGCTGAAGAATTCCTGTATAACCCGTTCCAGCAATTTGTCAACGCCCGCCTGCAAAAGGATGTCCCGGCCGCCATTTTGAAGGCGGACTGTCAGGAGGTTTTCCTCTAACACAGCCTCCGCACCGTCAAAAAAGCCGTTGACGATTCCGCAGCGGCTCTTCAGTTCTGTCACCAGGGATGGAAAACAATTGACAGAAAACAAAGTCGGCAGATACTTCATCTGAATCCGCACCCGCTTTAACCCGGCTTTCTGCGCGATGGACTGCCCGCATTCCCGCACATGATCCGCTTCAATAAAGCTCTGACTTTTGGCAGTAATCAGCAGATCCTGGGCTTCCCGGTCCGCGTCAATACGCAGGATCTCGCATGCCCCAAAGACGGAGCGAAAGGGCTCTGTCAAAAAATCGCCGAAGATATACTCAAAGCTGGTCTGCTGCATTAGTGTGTCCCCTTTTCATCCATCCGTTCAATTTCCGCAAATAGTTCTTCCACAATCCGGTTTTCCGGCACCTTGCGCAGGATTTCTCCCTTTTTAAACAATACGGCGCAGCCGTCCCCGCCGGCAATGCCGATGTCCGCTTCCCTGGCTTCTCCGGGCCCGTTGACCGCGCAGCCCATAACCGCCACCCGGATGGGCTTTTTCACCGAAGCCAGACGCTCCTCCACCTGGTTGGCCAGCTCGATCAGATTGATCCTGGTCCGCCCGCAGGTGGGGCAGGATATGATTTGGGGCGCGTCCGGGCAGAGATCCAGGGCTTTTAAAATATCCCGGGCGGCCGCCACTTCCCGCACGGGGTCCGCAGTCAGGGACACCCGGATTGTGTCGCCGATGCCGTCCGCCAGCAAGCTGCCAATGCCCACGGCGGACTTAATCAGCCCCATCCGTTCCGTCCCCGCCTCCGTCACCCCAAGGTGCAGGGGATAATCGCAGCAGGCCGCCAATTTCCGGTACGCTTCAATCATAGTCTGCACGTTGGAGGATTTCAGAGAAATCACAATCTGGTGAAAATCAAATTTTTCCAGCAGCTTTGCGTTATAAAGGCCGCTTTCCACCAAAGCGTCGGCAGTAGGCGCGCCGTATTTCGCCAGGATGTGCTTTTCCAGGGAACCGCCGTTGACGCCGATGCGGATGGGCACATTCCGGTTGGCACAGGCTTTAGCCACCGCATGGATGCGGTCTTCATCCCCGATATTCCCGGGATTAATCCGGATTTTATCCACCCCCGCTTCCAAGGCTTCCAGGGCCAGACGGTAATCAAAATGAATATCCGCCACCAGCGGCGCTTTGACCTTGTCTTTGATGGCAGGAATCAAGGCCACCGCTTCCTGGTTGGGAATCGCTGCCCGGATAATCTCGCAGCCAGCCTCCTCCAACGCCACCGCCTGGGCCACGCTGCCGGAGATATCGGTGCTGGGGACATTCAGCATGGACTGGATATAGATGGGGCCTGTCCCAAAGGTAAGGCTGCCCAATTTTACTGGGGTAACAGTTCTTCGTGTCATTCAAATTCCTCCTTTTGAAACACAGGAGCAGAAAACTCTGCCCCTGTTTTTCAGGTAACCGCCAAATATCGTGGAAGGCGACCACAATCATTAGTAAAATCAACAAAGCAAACCCGACCATATGGACATAACCTTCATATTCCGGCTTAATGGGTTTGCGCCGGATTGCCTCTACAATTAAGAACAAAAGCCGGCCGCCGTCCAAGGCGGGAATGGGCAGCAGGTTAAAAATGCCCACATTGATCGTAATAAACGCAGCCAGCAAAAGCAGGGAGGACACACCCACAGATGCCGCCTGCCCCACTACCTGGGTCATGCCAATGGGACCGGCCAGATCATTAAGGGAAGCGTTTCCGGTAACCAGGTCCAAGAGAGAGATCCAAACCAGCCGGGCCACAGACGCGGATTTCCGAATGGAATAGCTGAGCACATTCCCAATGGTAATGGGTTCCCCTACTACCTTGAAATCCACAATCAGCGTATGAGAACCGTTTTCGTCCTCCTGATACGCAAAGGCAACCTCCGGCAGCTCTACTTTTTCCCCATTCCGGCGGACAACCATATCTACGACGCCGTCCGTATCCATCAAAAGCTGGTAGGCGATGTCATTTTCCACCCAAATGGAGCGGCCGTTAATTTCTAAGATTTCATCTCCCGCCTGAAGCCCGGAAGCCTGGGAGGAGGCGTTTTCGGAAAAAGAAGCCACCGTGTTGGAAGTAATGACGTCGGAAGCGGCGGTAATCCCCACAATCAGCCCAAACCCCAGCAGAAGGTTCATCACTGCGCCGGCAACCACCACAGCCATCCGTTTCCAGACAACGGCGTTGCAGAATGCGTGGGGGTCCTCCGATCCGCTGTCCTCCCCTTCCATGCTGCAAAAGCCTCCGACGGGAAATGCGCGGATCGAATAAAGGGTTTCCCCCTTTTGCCGGCGGAAGATCGCAGGACCCATCCCCAAGGCAAATTCATTTACCCTGACCCCACTCCATTTGGCCATCAGGAAGTGGCCAAGTTCGTGGATGAAAATAATAACCAGAAAAATAACCAGAGTCAGAAGAATATTTACGAGCATGGTTCCCTCCGAT
>ERZ1643249.4919-NODE-4919-length-10939-cov-5.162808_pt1 | contig 10939 bp, 6 predicted proteins | sample MGYA00579263_ERZ1643249 | MGnify/ENA primary metagenome ERZ1643249 (study PRJEB29033, sample SAMEA4952264) | chicken gut metagenome | biome: Broiler Chicken; feature: Gastrointestinal Tract; material: Caecum | place: Ireland | collected 2018 | study: Broiler...
CTTAGTTTAGTTTCAGCTTTTGCTAGGAACGATGATGAATCTAAAAGATATAAGAATCATCTAATAGCAAGTGCTATAACTTCTGTTTTATATACTAATCAAACACCAGGTAGAATTAGAGATCAGATATTTTCTATATTGGAAAATTGTCATACCGATGAGTTGAATTTAGATTTTGAGGTGCCTGGAATTGGCTATACTAGACAATTTAGAAAATGTTTTGAAATTGATAGTAAGGGTGAATTTGCTGAAAGAGTGTTGATTGCTGAGTATATTCAAAAATTTGTTGATAATGATACTAAATGGAATGAAGATTTTGTTCCTATATATTTTACTTTAGATGATCTAGAAGTTGCTCTTAATTTTGCTTTAATTTCTGAGGGGTTACTTTTAAATGAAAAATCATATGGTGAAGCTATGGCATTAAAGGTAAAACTTCATACTCTTAATAATAGTAGTTATAAAAAATTATTTAATTATGGTAAATTTGTTAATATTTCTGAATTTATAACTGATATAATTATGATTGGTCAGACAAAAAGAGCACAAATTATAAATTTTGTTTTAGAAGATATTGATGATAGGTTTGCTAAAGCAATAGTTAAGGTTTATTGTAGAATTATTTTTAAATTTAGTAAAGGGCTTAAGGATAGAGGGGCTATGCCTATTCATTTAATGTTAGAAGAAGCTCATAGATATGTACAGAGAGATAATGATATTAATATATTGGGTTATAATATGTTTGAAAGAATTGCTAAGGAAGGTAGAAAATTTGGTGTGGTTTTAGATTTGATTACTCAAAGACCAACTGAATTATCAGAAGCTGTTATATCACAATGTAGTAACTTTTTAATTTTTAAGATTACTCATCCTACTGATTTGGAATATATTAGAAAAATGGTTCCTAATATTAGTGCTGATGTAATAGAGAAACAAAAATCTTTACAATCAGGTACATGTGTTGCTTTTGGTAAAATGATGAAAATTCCTATGATTGTAAAAATGCAATTACCTAATCCAGAACCTAGAAGTTCCAATGCATCTATTTATAATAAGTGGATGATAGAGTGGAAAAGTTAGTTAATTAAAACTATGCAATACAAGGCATAGTTTTTTTTTGCACTATTTTCCACTAAATTCCACATGTAGAAAAAGTTTTCCACAGTGGTGAAAAAAATGTTGTTGTGGAAATCTGTGGAAAAGTTGTTTTAAACTTTTTAATATAAAGGTTTTTCTTGGGGATAACTCTTGTTGAAAAATATATTCGTATTTCTGTTTGAAAAAAGAGTTTTCCACAGTTTATTTTTTTGTTACTTTATAATGAAATATTTACACTTTTATTTTTTTTATGATAAAATTATTTTATGTGTTGGGAGGTAATGACATGAATGTAGATGTTTTATGGGGAAATTTTCTTGATAAAATAAAAGAGAATATTTCATCTTTATCTTATGAAACTTGGTTCAAAGATACAAAATTGGTTTCTTTAAGAGATAATGTTGCTACTATTATTGTCCCGATGCCTTTTCATAAAAAGCATCTAGTTGAAAATTATAGCAGTATTATCGAAAATACATTTACATCTTTAACTGATACTAAATTTTCGTTTAAATTTCTTTTAGAAGAAGAATGGCTAGAAGAAAAAGCCAATTCTCTTGATGAAAAATTGGACTTACCTCAAAATAATATTAATCAAAATATTTCTCAAAAAGTTGTTGCTCAGTCTGCTATTGATGCAAATTTAAATAAAGATTATGTTTTTAGTACTTTTATTGTAGGTAATTCTAATAGATTTGCTTATACAGCTTCAATGGCGGTTGCGGAGAAACCTGGTAAAGCTTATAACCCCTTGTTCCTTTATGGAAAAAGTGGGTTAGGAAAGACTCATTTAATGCATTCTATTGGAAATTATATTGTTGAGAATTCTGATTTAAAGGTTTTGTATATTTCTAGTGATAAATTTGTTAATGATTTTATTAATGCAGTTAGAAATAATGATAAAAATAATTTTGATAAAATTGATGTTTTTAAAAATAAATATAGAAATATAGATGTTTTGATGATTGATGATATTCAGTTTTTGGGAAATGCAACTAAAGGTCAAGAAGAATTTTTTCATACTTTTAATGAACTTTATAATGAAAACAAACAAATTGTTATAGCTTCTGATAGATCTGTTGATGATTTAAAGATGTTAGAAAACCGACTTTTAACTAGGTTTAATTGGGGTCTTACTGCAAATATTACTCCTCCTGATTTTGATTTAAGGATGAATATTATAAAGAAAAAAATTTCTCATCAAGAATCTGCTAAGGATATTCCCATTGAAGTTATTGAATATATAGCAAATAATTTTGCGTCCGATGTTAGGCAATTAGAAGGAGCTATTACTAGGGTATTTGCTTATGCTTTAATGATGAATAAAGGAGTAGTTGATTTAGATACTGCTGTTGATGCTCTAAAAGACCAATTAACAGATAGAAGTGTCTATAAAAATGATATTCATAGAATTCAGACTGTAGTATGTGATTATTTTAAAATTACAATTGATGACATAAAGGGTAAGAAAAGGAGTCAAAATATCAATTATCCTAGACAAGTTGCTATTTATTTATGTAGGACAATGGCTAATGAATCTTTTCCTAAAATTGGAACTCATTTTGGTGGAAGAGACCATTCTACAATAATGAGTTCTTATAGAAAAATTGAAAAAGATTTAAAAACTAATGAACAATTAAAAGTTGTTATAAATGAATTAAAACAAATGTTATCCACTTAGAACTGTTGAAAAACTAATTAGTTTCCACAGGGATTGTGGAAAAAAAACACTTATAAAATAAGAAAATAAAATAGTTTTCCACAGTTTCCACAGCATAATAATAAATAATAAAAATAAAGAAAGAAGGAATATAAAAATGAAATTTATAATCAAACAAGATATATTATTAGAAAGTTTAAATCATACAGCAAGAGCTATTTCACCAAGGAATTTAATTCCTATATTAACAGGTATTAAATTTGATTTAAGAGAAGAAGGATTATATTTATCTGCTAGTGATACAGATATTTCTATAAGGTGTTTAATACCAACTGAAAAAATAATAGAAGTTAAACAATTAGGAAGTATAGTAATTGGAGGTAAATATATAGTTGAAATAATAAAAAAATTACCAAATATGGATATAACAATTGAAGTTATGGATGGATATAAAATGATTGTTAGTACAGTTAATACTGAATTTAATTTAAATGGTATTAATCCTAATGAATTTCCTAATTTAGATTTAGAAGAAACTAGAGAACCTATTATATTAAATACTAATGTTTTTAAAAAAATTATATCTCAAACTTTTTTTGCTACTTCTCAGAATGAATCACGTCCATTATTAACAGGAATTAATTTTAGATTAGAAAATAATTTAATGGAAGTTATTGCTACTGATTCATATAGGTTAGCTAAGAAAAGTATAGTTATAGATAGAAATTTAGATGAAAGTATTAATATTGTAATTCCTGGAAAGAATTTATTAGAATTATCAAAAATTATAGATGATGATAAAGAAAATCTAGAATTACATATATTTGAGAATAAAATTCTGTTTAAATATAAAGAAATTATATTTTTATCAAGATTACTTAGTGGAACTTATCCTGCTACTTCATCTATTATTCCAGATGATTTTAGTGTAAGTGTGGAGTGTAGTTGTAGTGGTTTATTTGAAATGATAGATAGAGCTTCTTTATTAACTTCTGACCGAGATAAGAATACGATAAAATTAGTATTAAAGTCTAAGGAGCTTATTATTTCATCAAATTCACCAGAAATTGGTAAGGTAGAAGAAAAAATGGCTGTTGATAGTTCTGATGAAATTTCTATTTCATTTAGTTCTAAATATATGTTAGATAGTGTTAAGAGTTTTGAGACTAATAATGTTACTTTATATATGAATAATGATGATAAACCAATAATTATTAAGTCTAATGAAGATGAATCTTTGATTCAATTAGTTTTACCTATTAAAACTTATTAATAGGTTTTTTTATTTTTTCGACAAAATTTGACAAAATTCGACAAAAGAATATGCTTTAATATTTTCTCGACACAGGCAAATGCTTGTGAGAAAGGGGGGAATTATGAAAGAGTTATCTAGTTATATAATTAATTATGAAACATTATTAATTATTCCTTATATTGAAGATGAAAAGAAAAAGGTTATAAAATCTAAGATTTTTGAAGTTGATGATGAATTTATTGTTTCTAAGAATCCATTTGATATAGTTTCTGATAGTTGTTTATTTTTTGGAAGTTCATTTGATGGAAGAAGAGAAGGAACTAAAAATTTAATTAATTGTGAAATTAAAGTTCCAATAATTATAGAAGATAGTAAGAATTTAATTTTTTTTCCTACTAGTTCATATAGAAGTAATAGAAATATTTGGATTTCTTATAAAAATCTAATTACTTATAAAAAATATGATTTAGATTCAACTTTATTTAAGTTTATTTGTAATAATGATATAAAGGTTAATGTAAAATATAATATTGTTAATAATCAAATTATTAGATGTATTAAATTAAATGATGTTATAAATAAGAGAAAAATGATTAAAAGTGAATAATTATTTTTCTCTTTTTTTGTTAAATAAACCTTTAAAAATATGGGCATTTATGATATAATAGTAAATATGTAACAGTATTGTAGGTTTGGTGATTTACTTTGAGTATGATAGAAATTTTTATATGAAAATAAAAAATTTAAAACTTAAAAATTTTCGTAATTATGAAGAATTAAATATTGAATTAGATGATAATCTTAATATATTTATAGGAGATAATGCTCAAGGAAAATCTAACATATTAGAATCTATTGTAGTTTTGGCTCTTACAAAATCTTATATGAATGTAAAAGATAAGAATTTAATAAAGAACGGGACTTTATTTTCTAATATATCTGCGAATGTTGATTTAGGTAATACTATTGATGAATTATTTATTAGTTTTAGTGATACAGAAAAGAAAATTAAAATTAATAATAATTTAGTAAAGAAGTATAGTGATTATATATCTAGAGTACGTTTTATTTTATTTAGTCCTTTAGATATTAATTTAATTAAAGAATCACCTTCTAGTAGGAGAAAATTTTTTAATGTTGAAATTAGTCAACTTTCTAATAGATATGTTAAATTAATGCAGAGTTATAATGCTGTTTTGAAAAAGAGAAATCAATTTTTAAAAAAGGTTGTTGATGTTGGAAAGTGTGATAATTTTTATTTAGATATTATTAATGAAAAGTTTTCAACATTAGCTGTTGAAATTACTATGGAAAGATTTAAATTTGTTAATAGTATTAATGATAAACTAAGTGATATTTATAAAGAAATAACTGGGGATGATGGTTTAATTTTTAATTATAATAATAGTGTTGATATATATGATGATCAAGTTTCTATGAGAAATTTGTTTTTAAATAGATTAAAAGATAATTTTGAGAAAGATAAATTTTATGGAATGACTTTAATTGGTCCACATAGAGATGATTATTCTTTATTTTTAAGGAATAATGATTTGTCTATTTATGGATCTCAAGGTCAGAATAGGGTGGCAATTTTATCTTTGAAGTTATCTGAAATTTTTATATTTAAAGAAATAACTGGGGATTATCCTATATTACTTTTAGATGATATATTTAGTGAATTAGATATAACTAAAAGAAATAGGTTAGTTAAATATATTTTAAGTGATGTTCAAACTATTATTACTACTACTGATTTAAATATGCTTGATAGTTCGTTGGTAAAAAAAGCTAAGATTTTTAAAATAAGTAATGGTAAAATAGTTATAGTTGATGGGAAAGAAGGTTAGAAGATGAATAATGAACATTATAATGCTTCGGATATTCAAGTTTTAGAAGGATTAGAAGCTGTTAGAAAAAGGCCTGGTATGTATATTGGTTCTACTAGTGTTAGAGGTTTACATCATTTGGTATGGGAAATTGTTGATAATGCTATAGATGAAGCTTTAGCAGGTTATTGTGATGATATTGAAATTATAGTTAATAAGGATGGTTCTGTGACTGTTAAAGATGATGGTAGAGGAATTCCTGTAGAGATACATCCAAAAACAGGTTTATCAACTGTTGAGACTGTTTATACTGTTTTGCATGCAGGTGGTAAATTTGGTGGTGGTGGTTATAAAGTAAGTGGTGGTCTACATGGTGTAGGTGCATCTGTTGTTAATGCTTTAAGTAAATGGGTTGAAGTTACCGTTTATAAGGATTCTAAGGTTTATAATATAAAATTTGCTGATGGAGGAAAGACTACTCAACCTTTAACTGTTATTGGTGAGTGTAGTGAAGATAGAACTGGAACTACTGTTACTTTTATGCCTGATGATACAATATTTACTGATACTATTGTTTTTGATTATGATACTTTAAAGACAAGAGCGAGAGAGTTAGCTTTTTTAAATAAAGGTTTAAGAATAATTTTAATGGATGATAGAGATGGTAATAGAGATACTTTTGTTTATGAGGGTGGAATAAAAGAATTTGTAAAATATGTTAATGATAATAAAACACCTATTCATGATGATATAGTTTATGTAGAAGGTGTGGAAAATGATATTTCTATGGAAGTTGCTCTACAATATAATGATGGTTATAGTTCTATTATTTATTCTTTTGTTAATAATATAGTTACTCCTGAAGGTGGAACACATGAAGATGGTGTTAAGCAAGCTTTAACTAGGATTATTAATAGTTATGCTAAAAATAATAAACTATTAAAAGATAATGATGAGCCTTTGTCTGGTGAAGATGTTCGTGAAGGTATTACGATGATAGTTTCTGCTAAAGTGCCAGAGCCTCAATTTGAGGGACAAACTAAGACTAAGCTTGGTAATAGTGAAGTAAGGAAAGTCGCTGCTAGTATTTTTAGTAAAGAATTTGAGAGATTTTTATTAGAACATCCTAATGATGCTAAAATTATTATTGAGAAGGCTATGACGGCTGCTAGAGCTAGAGTTGCTGCAAAAAGGGCTAGGGAGCTTACTAGAAGAAAAGGTGGATTAGAAGTTAGTAATTTTTGGGGAAAACTTACTGATTGTTCTTCTAAGGATGCTACTGTGTCTGAGATGTTTATTGTGGAAGGTGATTCGGCAGCTGGTTCTGCTAAGATGGGAAGGGATCCTATAACTCAGGCTATTTTGCCTATTAGAGGAAAGATTCTTAATGTTGAGAAAGCTAGATTGGATAGAGTTTTGGCTAATGAAGAGATAAGGACAATGATTACTTCTTTGGGGACTGGTATTGGTGATGAGTTTGATATATCTAAATTAAGATATTATAAGATTATTATTATGACTGATGCTGATGTTGATGGAGAACATATTAGAACATTGCTTCTGACGCTATTTTATAGGTATTTTAGACCTCTTATTGATGGGGGGCATATATATGCTGCTCAGCCACCTCTTTATTCTGTTAAACACGGAAAAACTATTAAATATGTATTAGATGATAATGAATTGAATGATTATGTTAATTCATTGCCTGAAAAGACTAAGTATGAGGTTGGTAGAATGAAAGGTTTAGGAGAAATGGATCCTGAAGAGTTAAGGGAGACAACAATGGGAATTTCTAATAGAATATTAAAACAAATTACGATGGATGATGTATTAGCGGCTGATGAGGTATTTCAGTTGTTGATGGGTGAGGATGTCGAACCTAGAAGGAAATTTATAGAAAATAATGCATTATCTGTTGAAAATCTTGATGTGTAGGAGGTAAGGTTATGCAAGATGAATTGAAAGATAGAAAAGTATCAGTTGATATAGTTAGTGAAATGAAGAAGTCTTTTCTTGATTATTCTATGAGTGTTATAGTAGCTAGAGCTATTCCTGATGTAAAGGATGGTTTGAAGCCTGTACATAGAAGGATACTTTATACTTTGTATGAAGAAGGAATGACTCCTGATAAGAAGTATCAGAAGAGTGCGAATGCTGTAGGTGCAGTTATGGGTCATTATCATCCTCATGGTGATTCTGCTATTTATAATACGATGGTTCGTATGGCTCAAGATTTTACTTATAGACATTGCTTAGTTGATGGTCATGGAAATTTTGGTTCTATTGATGGTGATGGTGCTGCTGCTAGTAGATATACTGAGGCAAGACTTGCTAAAATTTCTATGGAGATGCTTAGAGATTTAAATAAAGATACTGTTGATTTTTCAAAAAACTATGATGATCAAAGAGAAGAACCTGTTGTTTTGCCTAGTAGATTTCCTAATATTTTAGTAAATGGAAATATGGGAATAGCGGTTGGTATGGCTACTAATATACCGCCTCATAATCTAGGTGAAGTTATTGATGCTTGTATTGCTTATATTGATAACAGGGATATAACTGTTTCAGAACTTATGGAATATATAAAGGGTCCTGATTTTCCTACTGCTGGTGTTATTTTAGGAAATAGTGGTATAAAGAAGGCTTTTGAGACTGGTAGAGGAACTATTACTATTAGAGGAATGGCTCAGATTGAGGATCATCATGGTAAGGATAGAATTATTATTACTGAATTGCCATATCAAGTTAATAAGAAAGCTTTGATTACTAGAATAGGTGAATTAGTTAGGGATAAGGTAATTGATGGTATTTCTAATCTTAGTGATGAATCTGCTTTAGAAGGAATTAAGATTGTTATTGATGTAAAAAAGGAAGCTAATGCTAATATTGTTTTGAATAATTTATATAAACATACTCAGTTGCAGACTTCATATGGTATTAATTTTTTAATGCTTGTAGATGGTAGTCCAAGAACTATTGGTTTAAGAGAAATTTTAGAGAAATATATTGATCATCAGAGAAATGTTATTTATAGAAGATGTCAATTTGAATTGAAAAAATATAGGGCTAGGTTACATATATTAGAAGGTTTGAAGATTGCTCTTGATAATATTGATAGAGTTATTAAAATTATTAGAGAATCAGAAACTGATGAAATTGCTCAATCTGGTTTAATGTCTGAATTTGGATTGACTGAGGCTCAATCACAAGCTATTTTAGAAATGCGACTTAAGAGACTTACTGGTTTGGAAAAAGCTAAAATTGAGGATGAAATAGATGAATTATTGAAGCTTATTAAGGAGTTAGAAGAAATTGTTGCTAGTGAGGCTAAAATATTGGAAGTTATTAAAAAGGAAATGCTTGAAATAAAGGAAAAATATGCTGATGAGCGTAGAACACATATTGATATGACAGCTATTGATTATATTGAGGATGAATCTTTAATACCTGTTGAAAACATTGTTTTGACATTAACTCATAAGGGTTATATAAAGAGGCTACCTGTGGATACTTATAAAATTCAAAATCGTGGTGGAGTTGGTGTTAAAGGTATGGCAACTAATGAAGAGGATTTTGTTGAGCATGTTATTAATGCTACTTCGCATGATTATATTTTGTTTTTTACTAGTAAAGGTCGTGTATTTAGAGTAAAAGGTTATGAAGTACCAGAATTTTCTAGACAGTCAAAAGGTTTACCTTTAGTTAATTTATTGAATTTTGATAAGGATGAATTTGTTACTTCGTTGTTGAAAACTTCAAATTCGGATGATTCTAAGTATTTAGTATTTGCTACTAAAATGGGATTAATAAAGAGAACTGATATTAGGGAATTTGATAGTATTAGGAATAATGGTAAAAAGGCTATTACTTTAAAAGATGACGATGAGTTGATTTCTGTTAAGAAAACTACTGGGGATAATGAGATTTTAATGGCTTCTTCTAATGGTAGAATGGTTAGATTTTCTGAGACTGTTGTTAGAATAATGGGTCGTAATGCTTCTGGTGTTAAAGGAATTGATTTAAATGGTAGTACTTTAGTTGGTATGGAAGTTGTTGAAAATGGACAAGATGTATTTGTTATTACTAAGAATGGTTATGGAAAGAAAACTCCTATTAATGAGTATAGGGTAACTAATAGAGGTGGAAAAGGTGTTAAAACTTTAAATATTACTGATAAAAATGGTGATATTGTGGCTTTTAAAACTATGTCTGGTGATAATAAGGATTTAATGATTGTTACTAATGAGGGTATTATTATTAGAATTAATATTAACCAAATTTCTACTATGAGTAGAGTTACTCAAGGTGTAAGATTAATTCATTTGAGAGAAGGTCAATTTGTTAGTACTGTTGCTATTATTGATGAAGTAATTGAGGATGTTAAGTCTAGTGATAATTAAAGTTTTAATTTGTAAAGTTGTTTTATGTACACATATATAAATATGTGTACTTTTATTTTTTCTATTTTTCTGTGGAAAACTATTTTTACATTCAGATATTTATAAAATATTTTTATGTTCCACGTGAAACATAGATTTCCACAACTTCTTTTTTTTAATTTAATGGAAGGGGTGTAGTATTTGTCTACAAATTATTATTTATAATTGATATTTGTATAATGTAATTTGTTAAATTATTTTTATGTATTCTTTATGTTTCACGTGGAACATGTTTTCCACATCTATTAAATTATAACTATATTATTTGTTTTATAATTTATAAAGATTATTTTGAGATTTTTATTATTTTGTTAATTAAGAATGAAAGTTATTTATAATCTGTTGAAATTAAAATTTATAATTTAATAAAGAAAAATTTAACTATTCTTATAATAGTATTAAATTTATATTGTTTTATTTTTTTATAATAATTAATTTAATAGAATTTCTAATACTAATTTTATTTTTTATTTTCAATAAAAGTCATTTATTAATATGTTTGTGTAATTCTGTTTGATTTGAAAATTTAAATATATTCATTTTATAAGATTATTTTATGTTCCACGTGAAACATAGATTTCCACAGGTTGTTTAAATTATAAAGTACTGCTAATAAAATATTTAATGGAAAAATTGCATATAGATTTAGAGAATT
>ERZ1643249.4921-NODE-4921-length-10935-cov-5.209926_pt1 | contig 10935 bp, 6 predicted proteins | sample MGYA00579263_ERZ1643249 | MGnify/ENA primary metagenome ERZ1643249 (study PRJEB29033, sample SAMEA4952264) | chicken gut metagenome | biome: Broiler Chicken; feature: Gastrointestinal Tract; material: Caecum | place: Ireland | collected 2018 | study: Broiler...
ATCATATGATGATGAAAATTCTTTATAATTATTTGACAAAAGGCGAAATTACTGGTAATAATGTAAATGACAAGCATTAGGAATAGTTCTTATTTTGGAATAAAATATAATGACGAATAAAGGTGAAAGAAATGAAAAACAACAAAATATATTTTAATGGAAAATTAGCAAAATTAGAAGATCTTCCTAACAATATTACTTTAATAATAACTGGTGATAACAATACCATTAAGTTAAATGATTTTAAAGGAAGGGGGAAACTTTTTATAAAAATGGACTGTGATAACAGCGTTTTTGATTTTGGAACAGATAATACTATAAACAAAAGTGTTTTAGTATATTATCCTACTCCAGAAGGTAAAAAGCTTAAAAATGTTTCAATTGAAATTGGAAACAATAATATATTTAATGGTGATAATATTGTTTTTCTTTCACCAATTGAAGAAAATAATAAAATATCATTTGGTTCATTCAACCTTTTAGCAGGAAACATTTATATAAGAGGCAGAAACGACCATATAATATTTAACAAGAAAAATCATGAAATATTAAATAAAGAGAAAAATGTTATAATTGGAGATAAGATTTGGATATGTGACAATGTACAAATTTTACCTAAAACGATTATAAAAGATGAGAGTGTTATAGCTTTGGGAAGTATTGTCAATAAATCTTTTAAGTTTGGAAATGCTCTTATAGCTGGAGTGCCAGCATTAATAAAGAAAAAAAATATATCTTGGCACATTAGTAATGATATAAATAAAATTGACTATGAATTCCCACTTAAAATACAAGAAGAAGGAGAAGTTAACAATGGATAAAGCAGTACAAATAGCGGAAAAAAGCTATTATTTTTATCAAAAATGTCCTAGATTCATCCAATTAATTATAAAATTTATATATTGGATTTTAGCTGTAATTTACAAAATAATCAGAAAAATTTATAGATTTTTTAAAAATTTATTTTTTAGTACCAAAAAATCATTGATTGAATCACCAATCAATGAAGAAAAAAAATATATAAACATTACTAATACTATTACAGATAGAAATAATATTATAAAAGATGATTATTATTTGCCGAAGAAAAAATTAAAAAAAGGCAAACTTAATATTAGTTGGGTTATTCCTCTTCCAATTGAAGGTTCCGGTGGTCATAGAAACTTTTATAGAATTATAAGATATTTGGCCAATGATGGTCATAATGTTACTTTATATGTAGATCCAGAAAATTACTATTTAAATAATGGGGTTTATACTGGTAAAGATGTTCAAAAATTTATAAAAGGAAAATTTTTTGATTTAAATAGCAACATTATTATGGGATTAGATGATATTAAAGAATGTGATATTCTATTTGCTACTCATTATAATGGTGCATATGCAGTAAAAGCTAATGAAAATAAAGCTAAAATGTGTTGTTATTTTATTCAAGACTATGAAGCTTACTTTAATCCAATGGGAGACAATTTCATTAGAGCATATCAAACATATAAATTTGGATTTTATCCTATAACATCTGGTTATTGGCCATTAAATTTTTTGAAAAAAGATTTTGGAATAACAGAAGGATATGCTTTTAAATTCCCAATTAATACGAATATTTATAATTTTAATGGTAATTTTGATAACAAAAAGGAAAATCAAATAGTTTTTTTTGCTAAACCTAATATGCCAAGAAGATGTTATAACTTAGGTGTTGCTTCATTAAAAATTGTTAAAGAAAAACACCCAGAAGTAGATATTGTATTTTATGGCGCAAATTCTAATGAATATCAAAATGTTCCATTTGAATTTATTAACAAGGGATTACTTCCTACAATTGAAGATCTAGGTAATTTGTATCGCGAATCAGCAATTGGGGTTGTGTTTTCTACCACTAATCCATCATTAGTTCCTTATGAGATGATGAGCTGCGGTTGTGCAGTAGTTGATTTAGACTTTAATGATAACATAATAAATTATGAAGATGAAAAAAATATAACTTTAGCTGAACCCCAACCAGAAAAAGTGGCAGAAGCTATAATTGGTTTATTAGAAAATAAAAAAGGAAGAATTTCTAAAGCCAAAAATGGGATGAATTTATGTAAAAGTTATCCTACTGAAGAAGAAATGTGTAAAGGAATCGAAGATGCACTATTAAAAGAATATAGCAGGAGGGTTAAATATGAAAAATAATAATTGCAAGATATCCGTAATTATTCCCGTATTCAATAACTTACAATATATAAAAAAATCTATAGATTCAGTAATTAATCAAAGTTATAAAAATCTAGAGATAATTATATTGAATGGAGCAATTGCTAAAGAAGAATCTAGTATATTATTAGAAGAATATAAAGATATTAAAAATGTAAAAATTGTAAATCATTCTTCTAAATTGACTTTATTTGAAGCTAGAATTTTAGGCTTTGAAAATACAACAGGGGATTACATTGCATATGTAGACAGTGATGACACAATTTCCATAGATTATTATAGATTGCTTGCCCAAAAGGCCATGGAAACCGACGCTGATATTGTCCTAGCAGATACTTTAGAAGTTCAAGGCGGAAAAACTTATTATTTTAATTATGATCCAATATTAAATACTGATATTATTCTAGATGAAAATTGCTTTGAATTCTTTATTAATAATGGTGTTTATTATTGTAGATATTGGAATGTATGGAACAAAATATATAAAAGAGAATTGTTTGAAAAAAGTATTCTCAGAATGAAAAAATATGGACCTATAAGTATGGGCGAAGATATTTTGTTTTCTTCTAATTTGTGGGCAAATGCAAAAAAAATAAGAAATGTCCATAATGCTTATTATAATTATTATATTCATAATGATTCATCAACCGGTCAAAGCATTTCTTTAGAGGGCTATCAAAGAAGTATTGATAGTTTAAATAAAGTAATGACTAATTTAGATGATCTTTGTCAAAAAATTTTGGGTGATAAATCCAATATTTCTAAATGGCGTAGATATGTTAAATCCATTTGGCAAAATAAAGCTAATGAGTTATTAGATTTGGATAACTTTCGAGCTATAGAAATGTTAAATGAAGCATTTCCTGAAAAACTTAATGAAATCGATTGGGAACAATTTGGCTATTTCTATTCTCAAAAAATAGTTGTTAATAATTTTTACTATAAGTATGAATATATAAAAGAATTAATTTGTTCTAATAAAATATCCGTAGTTAGTTTTGATATTTTTGACACATTACTAAAAAGAGATGTTTTTGAACCTAAAGATATTTTTGTTCTTTTAAATGAAGAATATAATAAGTTAGGAAATAACACCAGTCTAGTATATTTTTCTTCAATTAGAGAAGCCGCGGAAAGAAATTGTCGTAATAAACTAATTGATGGCGCTAAAGAAGAAATAACAATTGATGAAATTTATAAAGAGATTGAAACTAGCTATAAAATAGATAAAAAGATAACTGCCAAATTAAAAGCCAAAGAGCTAGATTTAGAATTAGAACATAATAAACCCAGAAAAATAATTAGAGAATTATATGATTTAGCAAAATACTGTAATAAAAAAGTAATATGCATATCGGATATTTATTTATCATTAGATACCATCAAAAACTTATTGCATAAAAATGGTTACATTATGGATGAATATTTTGTTTCTGCCGATTTGTCTTTAACCAAAGAAACGGGCAATATTTATGAATATGTAAAAAATAATATGAATATAGAATTTTCTGAAATTTTACATATCGGTGATAATTATCATACTGATTATGAAAATGCTAAAAACATAGGAATTAATGCTTTTCATATTCCTAAAATATTGGAATTATTCTCTAATAGTTCTGCTTACAGAAAAGCATTTTTTGAAAATAAACAAAGTCACATAGATTATTTTGATTCGCTAAAATTCTTGGGAAATAGATGCGTTTTAGCAACAGTAGCTAACAAAATATATGATACCAGTAGTATTTTTAGTGTTATTGAAAATCTTGATTATAATGGTAATTATAAAACTTTTGGGTACTTTGCCTTAGGTACGGCTTTATTAGCTAATGTATGTCATATTAATAAAGTGGCCATAAATAAAAAGGCTAATAAATTGCATTTTGTATCTCGCGATGGTTATCTATTAAAAAAAGGATATGATATATTAAAAGAAAAATTGCAATTAAAAAGCGAATCAAATTATTTATATTCATCTCGCAAAATGTTAATGCCACTTTCTATAAGTTCTAAAGAAGATATATTGTCCTTATTTTTCTCTAACCAAAACTTTAATTTGACACCAATTAAATTTTATGAAATATGTGATCAAATAATAGGTTTATCTAAAGAAGAATTTATCAAAGAATGTCAAGAGAGAAATATCGCTATTAACCAAGTAATCAGTAATGAGACTAATGTGACATTTATGCATCTATTAAATGATATATTTGATCAAAATAAGGTTGATAAATATCGTGCCGATGCTAAGAACTATTATCAAAATGTAATTGAAGAAAATGATATGATTGTTGATATCGGTTATAGTGGTAGAGCAGAAGCAATATTTTCTACTTTACTAGGATATCCAGTAAATTCTTGGTATTTACATACTAATGGTTCTACCGCTTATGACAGAGCTAAATTTAATGATTTTAATATTAATACTTATTATTATTCAAGACCAAAATTAACTGGAATAATAAGAGAATATTTATATATGAAGTTGGATAATAGTTGTCAAAAAATTATCTTTACTGCATCAGAACCAAAATTTATGTTTGAGGATAAGTTTTTTTCAGCTATAGAAGTATTTATTAATAATATTATCCAACAATCAGCCTTAGAGTTAATTAATGATTTTTGTGATATATTTCCAAATTTTCCAACATACGATTTTAAATATCAGGATTTAAATATTTTCTTAGAAAATTTCTTATATTCACCAGAATATAAAGATGCATATATCTTTAAAATAGTAGGTTTTGAAGATGATTTTGAAAAGGATGCTAAAAACTTTAATTTGTTTAATGTTTGGATTAATCAATTGAAAAGCATGAAAGAATTAAACTTTACAATGTCAACACCAAATGTTGATAATGAAGAAGTGACATATCCTAAAAGAAATATCTTAAAAAGAGGAATAATAAAAATATTTAGACCATTATATAGCAAAATAAAATGTAGAACTGAAGGAATTATAGCTGAAACTTTGGATAATAAATTGAGTAATACAAATGATAAACTTAATGTTTTGATAAATCAAAATAGAGAACTAAAAGAGAAAATAGATTTATTAGAAAGTTTAGAAAAAAATAAGTATAAACATTAATTGCTTATTTTTTCTTTTTTAAATTTTTAAAATGTGGTAATATATGAATGGAGGTATCAAATGAAAAAACAATTAGCAATGGTTTTTGGAATTACAAAAGATTTGGATTTTGCACTTGCAAATGTATTAATAAGCATGAAAAAAAATGGAAATATGCCAGATATGGATATATATATTTATCATGATGGATTATCTAAAGAAAAGGAAGAAATTATAAATAGAATTTCCCCATGTAATTTTATAAAATATCATAATAATATTTCAGATGATACATTTGATTCTAGTTATTTGAAATTATATTCAAATATGTGCTTAGCTAGGTTTGAATGTTTTGATATGTTGAAAAAATATAAAAAAGTAATTTGGAATGATGTTGATATCTTAATTCAAAATGATATTTCTGGTTTAATGGAATATGGTAATAAAACCGGATTAGCAATGACATACAGCGATATTAATTTTTTAGTGGAGGCTAATTTTAATGGATTAATTGATGAATATAATATGTGTTTACCTTTACTTAATTCTGGTATTATTGTTTTTTCAGATAAATTAGAAAACTATGATAAAATGACTTCTTGGTGTTATGATCAAATAAAGAAATATAATAAGCGTTTAAGATATTTAGATCAGGGTGTATTAAATTTGTTGGTGCAAGAGTTCAATATTAAAGTTGAACCAATTGATATTAGCAAATATTGTTGTCATCCAATGAGAAGTAATTCGCAAAAAGCTGCTATTGTTCATTCTTATGGTTATGATAAATTTTGGAATTCTAATTTATTACAAGAAAAATTTCCATTATGGGTAGAATGTAATAAGTGTTGGGAAGAAATGTTGAAAGATTATAGAGAGAAAAATTTGAAAAAAAATGCCGTTCCAGATATATCTGTAATAATGTCTGTTTATGAAAGGTATACATATTTAAAAGAAGCAATAGAAAGTATTTTAAATCAAACATATCAAAATTTCGAATTAATAATTGTTGTAGAGAAGAGTGAAAAACAAGAAGAGATAAATGAATTTATAAATAAAATTAAAGACCAAAGAATCGTTATAATTAATAATGATGAAAAATTAGGCTTTGCTCAGTCATTAAATGTAGGTATCAAAAAGGCTAGAGGTAAATATATAGCTAGAATGGATGATGATGATATTTCATTACCTTCAAGATTGGAAAAACAGTATAATTTTTTAGAGTCAAATCCAGATATTAGTATTTTGGGAACAGCTGTGAAACAATTTATGAATAGAAACGATATATTCTATCCGGAATCTGATTCCGAAAAAATAAGAACATATACTCTTATTAACAATCAAATGTTTCATCCAACCATAATGCTACGAAAAGAAATTATCAATAAATATAATTTATATTATGATTCAAATTATAAGACAGAAGATGCTGAATTGTGGTCTCGAGCAGTTAAATATGTGAAAATGTCAAATTTAAAAGAAGTTTTATTATATTATCGAATTTGTGATGAAAACGAAACTCAAGTTGCTGCTGTAGAGGTATTGGATTCTGATATTAGAATAATAGGTAAACAACTTGAAGAAAATTTGAATTTACAATTGTCTAAAAAAGAATTGTATTTAATTTGTGGTAGAGTAAGTAATTACGGTCCGATTTATAATAAAGAACTTTTAAGACAAAAAAAGGAAATTGCAAAAAAAATATATAATGTTAATAAAAAAATTGGGTACTATAATCCTAAATATTTAGCAGAAGTTTTGGAACTAGAAAATAATCAAAATTATTTTAAAAGAATTTTGAAAAAAATATTAAAACCAATTTACAAAAAATTAATGTATCGTGTTGAAATATTAGTTGATAATAAAATTAAGGAATATAAATAAAGGAAAATTGAAATGATAAAATTTAGTATAATTATACCAGTATATAATGTTGAAAAATATTTAAATAAATGTTTAGATAGTATTGTTAAACAAACATATAAAAATTATGAAACGATAATTGTTTGTGATAAATGTAGTGATAATAGTGAATCTATTGTTGATGAATATGTAAAAAAATATAACAATTTTACTAAAATTTATGAAGAACATACTGGTTTAAGTAAAGCTAGAAATATTGGAGTAGAAGCATCAAGTGGTGAATATATATTGTTTTTAGATGGTGATGATTATTTTAAACCTAATTTATTAGATGTTTTAAGTTATTATCTAGATGATACTCCAGATTTAATTCGTTTTCAAATACAAGATGTTAAAGGAAAAGAAATAATTAAGCATAATGAAGAAGGATTTAATACTACTGATGGAGTAAGTGCTTTTAATAAAATTTTTAAGTATCATTATATTGAAAATGCTTGGAGTTATTGCTATAATGCTAACTTTTATAAGAAAAATAAATTTAAATTTATGGAAGGCTGTATTGCTGAAGATTATGGTTTAATTCCTTTAATAATTGCCAAAGCTAAAAAGGTTAAATCTTTAAGTTATATTGGTTATAATTATATACAAAGAGAAAATAGTTTGATGAGTGATACAGATTATTCTAAAAAGGTTAAAAAAATGGAAGATATGTTAATGCAATCCGTGTTTTTAAAAGGAAAATTAAAAGATATTAAAGGAAAAGAATTAATAATATCTTTTATAAATAATTCATTAATATATTATTCTACAAGATTGAATTATAAAGATTTTAAAAAATATAACAAAATATTAAAAGAGAATAAGTGTTTTAATCATTTAAAGGGTGGAAACTTAAAAGCAAAAATTAGAAATGTATTGATTAAATCAAATGCTTATTTCTTTTATCATTATGTAGCGAGGTAATTATGGTAAAGGTAAGTATTATTGTACCAGTATATAATACTGCGAAATATTTAAGTATGTGTATTGAATCTTTAATAAATCAAACTTTAAAGGATATTGAAATTATTTTGATTAATGATGGATCAACAGATGAATCTGAAAGTATTATAAAAAAATATAAAGATAAAAGAATAAAATATATTTTCAAAAAAAATGAAGGAATAGGTAAAACTAGAAATCTTGGAATAGAAAAAACTAATGGAGAATATTTAGCATTTATTGATTCAGATGATTATATAGAACCTAATTTTTGTGAAGTAATGTATAATAAAGCCATTAAAGATGAGTGTGATATAGTTATATGTGATTATTATAAGGATATCAATGAAAGATTAGAAGAGGTTAAATTTGCATCTTTTAAAGATACAAATTTAAAAGAAAATCCAGAAATTATTAATTTAATAAATTTAGGACCTTGTAATAAAATATATAAAAAAGATTTATTTAAAAATCAAAAAAATAGATTTGTAGAAAATTTAAAATATGAAGATGCTCCATTTGTATGTAGATTACTTTTAAGTGCTAAAAAAATTGGTAAAATAGATGAATGTTTAGCCCATTATGTAATTCATGAAAAAAGTGAAACTACAACTAGAGATGAAAGAATATTTGATATATTAAAAATAACAGATATAATTGTTAAAGATTTAGAAAAATATGATTATATGCATGAAGCTATGATTAATTTAGCTGTTATGATACTTACGGATTATACAATTCAACAAAGATATATTAAAAATAAAATTAGTAGAAATAAATTTATTGATATGGCTTTTCGTTATTTAGATAAATTAGATAGTAACTGGAGAAGTTGTAATTATTTAAATGAGTTTAGTTACTTGAAAAGAAAAGTAAAATCTAGTAAAATATTAACTAAGTTGTATTGTACAATTTATAATATATTAGAAAGGAGAAATACAAAATGAAGAAATTTGTTTATTTGTTATTTCTTCTTTTGCCATTTATAGATTTAGGTAGTTCAATAACTGCTAGATTTTTAGATGTATCAATATCTATCGGAGGAATAATTAAAGGATTATTACTGGTATTTTTAGTGATATATTCTATTTTCTTAACTAAATCAAAATATAAAAAAATAACTATTGTATATATTATATTAGCGTTTTTATTTAGTATATTGTATTTAGTTTTTAAACCAATAAACAGTTTTAGTAATTTATTTAACGAAATAAATTATTTAGTTAAGTTTTTATTTTTCCCAATTAGTTTTTTCTCATTTTTATGTTTATTTGATGATATTGGTTTTGAAAAAGAAATAGCGGAAAAATTAATGCTTTATACAATTATTATTTATTCTGTTTTATTAATATTACCAATACTTACTGGTACTAGTTTTAATACTTATGAAAATGGTTTATATGGTATGGTAGGTTGGTTTTATGCGGCGAATGAAGTTTCCACAATACTTGTTTTATTATTTCCATTTTCTTATCTTTTAATTAGCAATAAAAGAAAATATTTGTTTTTGGGAATATTACCGATATTACTGGTTATAAGCTATGTTGGTACTAAAGTAACTTTATTTGGATTAGTAATTGTAGGTTTTATTGTGCTTATAATATCTTATTTATATAATAAGAAGATATTTAAAAATCCATTTATTTCTAGTTTAATTGTTTTTATTGTAATATTAATGGTTAATTTTGGTAGTTATACCATAGATAATTTATTTGCAGTATTAGATACTCCAAGTGAGACTGAAGAAATATATGAATGCATTAATTGTGAAACATTGCCTGGAGATTCGCTTTTAACTAAAATAAAAAAATATGGTCTTAGACTTCTTAGTCAAAGAAATTATTTTTTAAAAAATACTAACGAAATATACTCGGATAATTTTAATGCTGAGACTTTATTGTTTGGTCTAGGTTTTAATAATAATGCTGAAATAAATAATGGAAATGTTACTAAGTTAATTGAAATGGATATTTTAGACATTTTTTATCATATGGGTATTTTAGCAATAATATTATTCTTAATTCCATTTATATTTTTATTATATTTATTTATTAAAGATAAATTTAAATTAAATAAAAATAGAGTGTTTTATATTTTAATGATTTTAATGAGTCTGGGAATATCAACTGTTGCAGGTCATGTTTATATGGCTCCGGCGGTATCTATTTATGTAGTGGTTTATTGTATGTTTTTAGCGAGTGAATTAAATGCATTTGAAAAAGTAAAAATAAATGATAAAAAGATAGCTTTTCTAGCTTTACATATGGGTTATGGGGGAGTTGAAAATGCTATAGCTAGTCAAGCATCAATGTTAAGTAGTGTATACGAAGTAGAAATAATTTCTTTATATAAACAAAATTATGATATACCATTTAAATTAGGTAAAAAAGTAAAAATAACTTATTTAATGAATACTGTTTCTAATAGAGAGAAATTTATTAGTAATTTAAAGAGTTTTCATTTAATTAAAACTTTTAAAGAAGGTATTAAATCTATATATATATTAATTAATAAAAATAGTAAAATAATTAAATATATAATGAGTAGTGATGCTAAAGTTATTATTTCGACAAGATATGAATTTAGTAAATTATTAAATAAATATGGAAGAAAAGATGCAATAAAGGTAAGTGAACAACATGTATATGATGTTAGTGATGAATATATTGCTAAATTAAATAAATTAAAAAATATCGATTATTTAATGCCAGTAAGTAAATATTTATATGATCAATATAAAGATAAAGTGAATATTAAAATGAAGTTTATTCCATTATCTTTAAATTATTTTCCAAAAAATAATGAAATAAGTAAAGTTGATAATA
>ERZ1643249.4923-NODE-4923-length-10934-cov-4.796856_pt1 | contig 10934 bp, 4 predicted proteins | sample MGYA00579263_ERZ1643249 | MGnify/ENA primary metagenome ERZ1643249 (study PRJEB29033, sample SAMEA4952264) | chicken gut metagenome | biome: Broiler Chicken; feature: Gastrointestinal Tract; material: Caecum | place: Ireland | collected 2018 | study: Broiler...
TTGTAATTATTATTTTTGGACTAGTTATTATAAGTCATAGCTCATATGCAATATACGTTGATGCTAGAGGTAATAATACGGAAAATTTGGCGCAAATTAATATAACTAGAACTAATGATACTATAACCGTTAATGTCCAAAGCACATATGTAGTAGATAAATTTAAATATAACTGGCAAAATTCTGAACAAACTTCTATTACAGAAAACTCAACTAGTTTCCAAGAGGAAATAATTTTACCTAGCGAGAATAATGTTTTAACAATTGTGCTTGAAGATGAAACTGGAAGGGCAGTAACATATACTAAAGAAATTATTTTAGACGGTATAGATATTGTTAAACCTATTATAGAAACAGAACGAGGACAAGGCTCTAGTGTGATAATCACTGCTACTGATGAAACTCAAATCGAATATATGACATATGCTCTAGATGATGGAGAAGAAATTAGAATAGATAAGAATAATGAAAATGATACAGTGATAGAATACGTAGTAACAAATATAGAAAGAGGAGAGCATACTTTATATGTTACAGCTGTTGATAGTTTTGGAAATATAGAAACTGTAGAAACTACAGTAAAAATTTCAACAGATAGACCGGTAATTAACAGTATAGATGTTGATAAAGAGACAGGTACATTATTAATAAATGCTTCAGACCAAGATGGTCTTCAAACAATAGAAGTAAATTTAAATGGTGCTGTTTATAGAATGGATGATGTTAATCGTACAGAAGCTATATTTACATTAAATTTACAAGAGGGAACAAATACTTTATATATTAAACTTACTAATGTTAATGGAATTTCAGCAGAAGGAACAACGGAATTTGATTATGCAAAATAATGTGATTTTATATTTTATTATATATTCATTTTTAGGCTGGTGCTTAGAATCAGTCTATAAAACAATTATATTTAAAAAGCCAACTAATAGTGGATTTCTATATGGACCATTTTGTCCAATGTATGGAATTGGCGCTGTTATAATGTTATATGCAAGCAAGTTATCGAACAACATATTTATAACTTTTATTATGGCAACATTGATTTTTACTGCTTGGGAATATATTGTAGCAGTAATATTGGAGAAACTTTTTAAAACAAAATACTGGGATTACTCTAATCTAAGGTTCAATTTCCAGGGAAGAATTTGCTTAAAAAACTCTATATATTGGGGTTTATTAGGCGTTCTCTTAATATTTGTTATTCAACCAGCTATAGAAAAGGCTACAAACTGGATACCAGAAAATATGCTAATATATATAAATTCAATTTTATGCCTAGCAATTTTAGTTGATGTTATAGTAACAATATTTAGAATAATGTTTATAGATAAGAAGATTAGGCAAGTATTTGAATTGAGTGACATAATAAAAGAAAAAGTTGCAGAGTTAAAAAATGCCGATATATTAGAAAAGCCACATATAGAAAACATAAAAAATATGGTTGCCGATTTGAAACAAAAACAAGACATTTTGAAATTTAAATTATATAAAAGAATTGTTAGATTAAAGAAATCTTTCCCAGAGATGAACTCTGAAAATTTAACAAAATTTATGACACAGAAAATTTCAATAGAGTCTCTAAGAGATAAAATAAAAAAACATAAAGAAAAATAGATAATGGAGGTCATTATGGCTCAGGAAATTTATATTATTGACGAAAGTGATGAATTAAAAAGTACTATAGCAGAACTATTAAAAAAAGAAAAAGAGTACAAATTAAAGAAAGTAAGTTCAGGTAATATAGATGTGGCATTAAAAAATATACCATCACTAATTATAATAAATGAAGATGAGCTAGAAGAAAATATAATAGAAGTGTGTAAAAGGATTCGCTTAAATGAAGATAATAGTATTACACCAATTATAGTAGTATCATCAAACAAAGAGAAAGAGCATAGAGTTGAAGTATTAAGAGAATGTGTTGAGCATTACATTAAAGCTCCAATTGATAAAGAATATTTATATTATACAATAAAAAATGTAATTAGATTACTTGATACAAATAGAAGAGTAAGCCCACTTACTGGACTTCCTGGAAATGTACAAATTCAAGCAGAAATGAAAAAAAGATTACTAAACAAAGAAGAATTTGTAATGCTATATTTAGATTTAGACAATTTTAAAGCATACAATGATGTATACGGATTTTTAAATGGAGATGAAATAATAAAGTTCACAGCGAGAACAATATCTAATAATATCGATAAATTATCAACAAGTGGAAATACATTTGTTGGTCATATTGGAGGAGACGATTTTGTAGCAATTGTATCTGCTGAGGACGATTATGAAGCAATATGTCAAAGCATAATCGCAGAATTTGATAAAGGAATTTTAAAATATTTTACTGAAGAAGATATAGAAAGAGGTTATTTAGAAGTACCAAATAGAAAATGTGTAATAGAAGAATTTCCATTAACATCTATTTCTATAGGAGTTGTAGTAGTAAACAAATCAAGATTCCACAATATACTAGAAATAGGAGAAGTAGGAGCTCAAGTAAAGCATTTAGCAAAAACAACTATGGGAAGTGCATATTCAATAGATAGAAGAACAGAAAATGTGTCATGTGAGGTAAAAATTTAATATAAAAAATTCTACAAAAGTTATATAAATAAAAATAAAGCATATACATATACTAAAACTAAGAGAGGTATGTATATGCTTATTTTAACTAAAAAAAGAATTATGATAATGGTGTGCATGTTATGTGTATCGTTATATGCATTTTCGTTTAAAATTGCAAATAATATAGAAAGTATGGAAAATACAGAAAGAACAGCCCAAACTGTAGCAACACCCGTATCGAATAAAGTAGTCATAGTAGATGCTGGGCATGGTACTCCAGACGAGCGGAGCAGAAAGTAGTAATGGTACTACAGAAGCGCAAATAAATCTTGAAATTGCATTAAAATTACAAAAACTTTTAGAACAAAGTGGATGTACAGTTCTTCTAACACGTTCTGATGAAAACGAAATTTATGATGCAGGAAGCGACACAATAAGAGAAAAGAAAGTATCGGATATGAAAAATAGAGTAAAAATCGGAAATGAATCAAGCGCGGATATTTTTGTATCAGTACATTTAAACAAAATAGCAGAGTCACAATATAGTGGATGGCAAACATTTTATAAAGGCAACAATGAGGAAAGTAAAAAGCTAGCCACAAGCATACAAAATAGTTTAAATGAAACAATGCAAAAAGAAAATACTAGAAAACCAGCGCAATTAAATACTATATATTTAATGAAAAACGTAGAAATACCAATAACAATTGTAGAATGCGGATTTTTATCTAATCCAGAAGAAGAAAGCCTTCTTCAAACAGACGAATATCAAGAAAAACTTGCGTGGGGAATTTATAACGGAATAAACGATTACTTTTTTGAATAAAAATTACACTTCTTGGAAAGAATATGTAAAAACATATAAAACAAGGAGTGTATTTTTTTGAAAAGCTATAAAATATTAAGCACAAAAGGTGCAGTACTAGATAAATGTCAATTAGAAGCATATTTAGAGAAACTTGCATCTGACCATATTTTAAAAGAAAAATCAGATAAAAATACGTATCCAATTCCTAGAATGCTGGATAATTTTGAAGTTATAACAATGGTATATAATGTTTTGAATGAGCATATTAAGCTTAAAATTCCAATTCATCCTGCTGGAGAGTGGCTTTTAGACAATTATTATGTTATTGAAGAAACTGTTAAGAGTATTGAGAAGGAATTGACCCTAAAAAAATATACTAATTTTTTAGGCATTGCTAACGGAGCAAATTATGGATTTGCCAGAATTTATGTATTGGCGACTGAAATTGTTTCATATACTGATAGCAATATTGATGGTAAACTTCTTACTGATTTGCTTAAAAGCTATCAAGAGAAGAAAAAACTTAATATGGAAGAAATTTGGAATATTGGTATTTTTCTTCAAATTGCGCTAATTGAAAATATTAGAAACATATGTGAGAGAATTTATTCAGCTCAGCTTCAAAAGTATAAAGTTGAGAATATTATAGAAAGACTTGTAGAAAATAAGTCAAAAGATGAACTTAAATTTAATAAATTAAATGAATATAGAGCTAAGGTAAAAGAATATGGAGAAATGAAATATCCTTTTATTGAGTATATGTCATACAAATTAAGGCAATTTGGTAAAAAGGCATATCCTTTTCTTAATGTGTTAGAAGAACAAGTGAACAAAATGGGTGTTGACATATCTGAGGTTATTAGAAAAGAACATTTTGATATCGCCGTAAAAAAAGTTTCAATGGGAAATTCTATAACAAGCATAAAGAATATACAAAGAATAAACTTTATAGATATTTTTGAGGAAATAAATCAAGTTGATGATATTTTAAAACAAGATCCAGCTGGTGTATATGACAAAATGGATTATAAAACTAAAATCTATTATAGAAATAAGATAAAAGAAATTTCTAAGAAGACAAAAATTTCTGAAATATATATTGCTAAAAAATGTTTGGAATTATCAGAAAACAAAGAAGGGAAAAAAGCTCATATAGGCTATTATTTAATTGATAAAGGTTATGGAAAATTAATAGAAACATTGCAAAACAAAAAAGTAAATCTGGTTTCAAATAATAAGAAAATAGGATTATATATTGGAATAAAAATAATTATTACACTTATAATATCTATTGCTTTAGGAATGTATATATATTCCCAAAGCAGAAGCATAATTTATGCTGTATTAACAACAATTCTTGTATACATTCCTACAGAAATTATCTTAATTCAAGTATTTCAAAATATAATAAATAAAATAACAAAACCAAAGTTAATTCCCAAAATAGATGTACAAAACGGTGTACCTGAAGAAGATGCAACTTTTGTGGTTATACCTACTATATTAACAAGTGCAGATAAAGTAAATGAAATGATGCATAAATTAGAAGTGTATTATATAGCAAATAAAAGTGATAATATTTATTTTGCTTTACTTGGAGACGTGTCAAGCAGTGACAAAAAAGAAGAAGATTTTGACGAAGAAGTATCAAAAGCAGGACTAGAAATTACAAAGAGACTAAATGAAAAATATCCAGATGAAAAATTTCCGAAGTTCCATTTTCTATATAGATTTAGGCAGTGGAATGAAAAAGAAGAATGCTTTTTAGGTTGGGAGCGCAAAAGAGGGCTACTTAGCCAGTTTAATAATTACCTTTTGAAGAATAGCAAAAATGAATTTAGAGTAAATACGATAGATTTAGAGAAATTGCCAAATATTAAATATGTTATCACATTAGATGCAGATACAGAATTGGTACTAAATACTGGATTAGAGCTTATAGGAGCTATGTCACATATTTTAAACAAACCTGATATAGAGGATGGAATTGTAAAAAGTGGTCATGGTATTTTACAACCAAGAGTGGGAATTAGCTTGCTTGCAGCAGATAAAAGTAAATTTGCACAGATATATTCAGGCTCACCTGGTATAGATTCATATACAAATGCTATTTCGGATATTTATCAAGATAATTTTGAAGAGGGAATATTTACTGGAAAAGGAATATATGATTTAAGAGCATTTTCAGAAGTACTAAAAAACCAAATACCTGATAATACTGTGCTCAGTCATGATTTATTAGAAGGTTGTTACTTAAGATGTGGGCTCGCATCTGATATTATTCTAATGGATGGATATCCAACATCGTATATGAGCTTTAAAACAAGGCTTAGCAGATGGACAAGAGGAGACTGGCAAATTTCTAAGTGGCTATTTAAAAATATTAAATGCAAGGACGGGGTAAAAAGGAAAAATCCACTTGGATTAGTTTCTAAATATAAAATTCTTAATAACTTGGTAAAAAGCATATTTCTTCCATTAGCATTACTGGCAATAGTATTTTTAAGTTTAATAAATGTATTTTTTAATATAAAAATTTGGCCTGTTATGACTATTGCTATTTTATCAATAATAATTCCTTCAATAGTAGAAATATTTAATAGAATTATATACAGAAAAGAAGGAGAGAGCTTTCAAAAAACATTTCATAAAGGAGTTACAGGAGTTAAGGCAAGCTGTATAAGAGGAATACTAGAGCTAGGAACTTTGCCAGATAAAGCTTTTACATTATCTAATTCAATAATAAAAAGCATTTACAGAATGTGCAAAAGCAAAAAGCATCTTTTAGAATGGATGACAGCAGAAGAAGCAGAAAAAAATGCTAAAACAGACTTGATTTCATACTATAAAAATATGTGGCCTAATATAGTTATGGGCGTGTTTTTCTTGCTTCTAGCATATAAAAATCCTGCATACCTAATATTTGCAATATTATTTTTCATTACTCCTAGCGTAACGATGATAATTAGTAAAAAGAACGAAAAACATACAGCTGTGAGCAAATTGAATGAAAATGATAAAAAATATTTATTAGAGATAGGACAAAAAACATGGCAATATTTTAAGGACAACCTTACAGAAAAATCAAATTATCTTCCACCTGATAACTATCAAGAAGATAGAAAAGAAAAAATTGTTTACAGAACATCACCTACTAATATTGGTTTAGGACTTTTAGCAGTTGTTGCAAGTTATGATTTGAAGTATGAAAATTTAGAAGATACATTAGTATTGCTAGAAAAAATGTTGGACACGATAACTAAAATGCAGAAATGGAATGGACATTTATATAACTGGTATGATATAAAAACACTGGAACCACTTAATCCAAAGTATGTATCAACTGTAGATAGTGGAAACTTTGTGGGATATTTATATACTCTAAAACAATTTTTGACAAGTTTGCCTTCAAAAACATTATCACAAAATGCTGATACAAAATTAGGTCAGAAAGAAGATAAGCTAAAAAATCAACATAAAGTTGAAAGTCATGATGAACAGTCATATATGGAAAAAATTCAATTTATGATTAAACAAATAGACGCACTTATAGAAAATACTAATTTTAAATATTTATACAGTGAGGAAAATAGAATTTTTTCTATAGGATTTAATGTAGAAGACAATAGCCTTACACCATCATATTATGATTTACTTGCGTCAGAGGCAAGGCAAGCAAGCTTAGTTGCAATTGCAAAAAAGGATGTTCCTGCTAAACATTGGTACAATCTAAGCAGAACTTTAACGATATTGAATAGATATAAAGGGCTAATATCTTGGTCAGGTACAGCTTTCGAATATTTGATGCCAAATATTAATATACCAAAATATCCTGGTAGCTTGATTAGCGAATCTAGTGAATTTGCTATTATGTCTGGACGAGAATATGCAGAAGAATTAAGTATTCCATGGGGAATTTCTGAAGCGGCTTTTAATTTAAGAGATTTAAATAATAATTACCAATATAAAGCATTTGGAATTCCATGGTTAGGACTAAAAAGAGGATTAGCAGATGAAATGGTAGTTTCTTCATATGCTAGCATTCTTGCTGTTACTGATTATCCAAAAGAAGTAACAGAAAACTTAAAAGTACTAGAAAAAGAAGGCATGTACGATAAATATGGATTTTATGAGTCTATAGATTACACATTAAGTAGACTAAAAAACGGAGAAAAAAATGTAGTTGTAAAAACGTATATGGCTCACCATCAGGGCTTGATACTTCTATCTATAGATAATTTATTTAATAATAACATTTTACAAAAAAGATTTATGCAAAATCCGGAAATGAAAGCAGTAGACATATTACTGGAAGAAAGAATGCCAGAAAATGTAATTATAACTAAAGAGCAAAAAGAAAAAGTACAAAGAACAAAAAATGTGGATTATGAGACATATATAGTAAGAGAATATAATAAAGCATATGACAATTTAAATCATATTAATGCTATTTCTAATGATGATTATACTGTAATAGTAGATCAAAAGGGAAATGGATATAGTAAATTCAAAGATATAGCAATAAACAGATATAAGAAAACAGATGACATAGAAGAGGGGATATTTTTCTTTTTCAAAAATATAAAAACAAAAAGAATATGGACATCTGGACAGAAGAATTATTTATCTCAAGCAGACAAGTATTCAGCTTGTTTTTCTCCAGAGATGAGTAAATTCGTAAGGTTAGATGGAGGAATAGAAACAACTACAAAAATCTTTATAACACCAAACAGTCCGGTAGAAATAAGAAGAGTAGAACTTAAAAATTTGGGAAATACAGAAGAGACCATTGAAATAAGTAGTTTTATAGAACCATTGCTTTCTAGTTTAGAACAAGATTATTCTCATAAAGCATTTAATAATTTATTTTTATCATTTGAAATGGTTGATAATACTATTATTGCTAAAAGAAAGGCAAGAGATGAAGATAAAGAAGATGTATATTTAGCTGTTAATTTTTATACTGAAAACGAGACTGTTGGAGAGCTAGAATTCGAATTAGATAAAGAAAAATTTGTAGGAAGACAAAATATGGAATTGCCTATAGCTGTAGAAAACTCTGTTCCACTAGGAAGAAAAATAATAATGACAACAGACCCAATAATTGCTATGAGAAGAACAATAAAAATAAATCCAAGTGAAAAAGCAGAACTAAATTTAATTATGGCAGTATCAAATAGTAAAGAAGAGGCACTAGAATTAATAAGAGAAAATACAAATAATGAGAGTATATTAAGAAATATTAATCTGGCCAAAGCGAAAACAGAGGCTGAAAGTATGTATCTGGGTGTAAGAGCAAAAGATATTGCAAATTATCAAAACATGCTTAAATATTTAATATATCAAAATCCATTAAAAACATTAATGTATAAGAAAAAAATTCCTGAACAAGCACCTACTAGTGAACTATGGAAATATGGAATATCAGGAGATTTGCCAATTTTAGAAATTGTAATAAAAGATATAACAGATATAGAAATTGTAAAAGATGCAATAAAAGCGTATGAATATTTTAGGGTAAAGAATATAAAAATAGACCTTGTAATTTTAAATGAAGAAAAAAAGACATACGAAAATTATTTATATGATGAAATACAAAGTGTAATATTGGATAAAGGACTTAATTATATGCAGAATGTTAAAGGCGGAATATTTATTATCAGCAATATTGATAATGATTCTAAAAAGATTTTGGAATATAGAGCAAATTTATTAATTCATGCAAATATGGGAAATATAGCAAGGCAAATAAGAGATTTTGAAGAAGAATATATGGATAAAGAAAAAAGTATAGCAGATGAAACAAAAACTGAACAAATAATAGAGGAGCCTCAAGAAAGGCAAGCTTTACCAGCAGAAGAACTCAAATATTATAATGAATATGGAGGATTTTCAAAAGACGGTAGTGAATATCTAATAAGAGTAAATAAAGATGAAAGACTTCCAACAGTGTGGTCAAACATCATGGCAAATGAGAACTTCGGAACAGTTGTAACAGAAGGAATGGGAGGTTATACATGGTATAGAAATAGTAGACTAAATAGGTTAACGGCATGGAATAATAACCCTATTACAGATATTCCATCAGAAGTGATTTATATTGAAGATATGGAAAGTAAAAAAATATGGTCTATTGGAATAAATCCAGCTCCAGATAATAACGACTATTATGTGACTTATGGATTCGGATATAGTAAATATTTGCATACAAGCAATGGAATTTCTCAAGAATTAAAAGTCTTTATACCACAACAGGGAAATTGTAAAATACAAATATTGCATTTAGAAAATAAATTAGCAAAGAAAAAGGAATTGAAATTAATCTACTATATTAAACCTGTTCTTGATGAAGATGAAATAAAGTCTAATGGGTATATTAATACAGAATTTAATGAGAATAATAATCTAATCACAGTACAAAACCAAGCAAAAGAAAAAGATAGCAGAACAATAATGTATATAACAAGCAGTGAAAAGATTACGTCTTATACTGGAAGTAAGGATACGTTTATAGGAAATAGCACTTTAGAAAATCCTGAAGGAATTAGAAAAATTGAATTAGATAGAAAAAATTCATTAGGAAAAAATGAGGCAATTGCAATAGAAATTAAAGTGAATTTAGAAGCGTTTGAAAGAAAAGACATTGTATTTTTAATGGGAGCAGATGTTGACTTTTTAAGTTTACAAGATACGGCATATAAATATGCTAATGTAAATAATGCTATAAATGAATATGAAAGCACAATAAGATATTGGAAAAATATTCTTAGCAACATCAAAGTTGAAACACCTATGGAATCTATGAATATTTTACTCAATGGATGGTTATTGTACCAGACATTATGCTCTAGAATGCTAGCAAGAAGCGGATATTACCAGTCTGGAGGAGCATATGGATTTAGAGACCAACTACAAGACTGCATTGGATTAAAATATATTTCACCTGAAATTTTAAAAAGACAAATATTGAAACATAGTAGACATCAATTTGTAGAAGGGGATGTAGAACATTGGTGGCATGAAGAAAATTCAAGAGGAATTCGTACTAGATTCTCTGATGATTTACTATGGTTACCATACATGGTAGCTGAATATATAAAATTTACGGGAGACAAAAGCATCTTAAAAGAAGAAACAAACTATATAAATGGAGAAATTTTACCAGAAGGAGTTTCAGAAAGATACGATTTGCATCCACCTTCCAATCAAAAAGGAAGTATATATGAGCATTGTATAAAAGCTATTGAAAAATCTTTGGTATTTGGAGAAAACGGTTTACCTAAAATCGGCTCAGGAGACTGGAACGATGGATTTAGTAATGTAGGACCAAAAGGAAAGGGAGAAAGTATATGGCTAGGATTTTTCCAATACACTGTTTTAGACAAATTTTCAAAAATTTGTGAAGAAGTAAGTGAAAATATAGAAGAAGGAGATATAGCATTAGATAAAAATCATGAAGCAACACACAAAGATATAACTGCAAAAACTGAAAAAGAAAGAGCAGAAAAATATAGAAAAATAATGGAGGAATTACGAAAACATATAAACA
>ERZ1643249.4924-NODE-4924-length-10932-cov-4.675646_pt1 | contig 10932 bp, 10 predicted proteins | sample MGYA00579263_ERZ1643249 | MGnify/ENA primary metagenome ERZ1643249 (study PRJEB29033, sample SAMEA4952264) | chicken gut metagenome | biome: Broiler Chicken; feature: Gastrointestinal Tract; material: Caecum | place: Ireland | collected 2018 | study: Broiler...
GGCGTTGCGGGGTTCTGCGCCATACTGCGAGTGCCGCGGAACTTTGTCCCGTACTGCATTGTCTGCGCTGTGATTGCCTTTCATATAAGCGGCATTATATGCGCGTCAGAATATCTCTCCGCAGCCGTTGCAGCGGCGTTTGCGTGTGCGGCGGCTTATGCGCTCGGGCGTTCGTTCTCCGCAAGAGAGGAGTGTTTTTCAGTGCCGTCGCTTGTGCCGCTTATACCGGGCGCTTCGCTATATGGCGCGTTCGAGTGCCTGTTCGCGGCCGACATATTGGGCGCTTTTTACTATTTTTGCAGTTGCTTAGCCGTGCTGTTTGCTGTCGCCTGCGGCACTATGCTTATAAAGCTTTTTAAAGAAGTTGTGCTTGCGGCAATAAATGCGGCAAGTAAATATAAAATCAAATTACAAAGGACAGAAAATTTTTAAGCTGCGCCCAATGCTGCGCGGCATAATTTACAGAAGGTATCAATATGGATTTAAAAAAACTTGCGGCAACGCTCATTCCCGACGAAGATTTGCCAACGCTTGAAGAGTGCGAAAGGGCATATCCGCCCAGAAATTTAAAAGAAGGTGCAGAGGTAACCCGCCTTGCGCCCTCGCCCACAGGCTTTATACACCTGGGTAATCTGTACAGCGCGCTCGCGGACGAGCGCATTGCCCACACGACGGGCGGCATATTCTATCTGCGCATAGAGGACACCGACGAAAAGAGAAAGGTGGAGGGCGCAGTGGAATCTGTAATCCGCTCGCTCAACTACTTCGGTCTCAATTTCGACGAAGGCGCAGAGATAGCGGGCGAAAACGCCTACGGCCCGTACTATCAGCGCCAGAGGGCTAAAATTTACAGAGCGTATGCAAAAGACCTTATCGAGCGCGGACTTGCCTATCCCTGCTTCTGCACGGAGGAGGAGCTCGACAAAATAAGGAATATCCAGACGGAAAAGAAGGAGATAACGGGCTACTACGGCGAGTATGCCGTCTGGCGCAACAAGTCAGAAGAAGAGGTATACGCCGCGCTTGCCGCAGGCAAACCCTTTGTAATCAGATTGAGGTCGCAGGGCGACGTGAATGTAAAGCATACCTTCCGCGATGCGATAAAGGGCAGCATAACCGTCACCGAAAATAATCAGGACGTGGTTATTTTAAAGTCGGACGGCATTCCCACATACCACTTCGCGCACGCCATAGACGATCACTTTATGCGCACCACGCTCGTCATAAGGGGCGAGGAGTGGCTCTCCAGTCTGCCCATTCATATAGAGCTGTTTTCCGTTCTCGGCTTTAAGCTGCCCCGCTACGGGCACACCTGCTCGCTGATGAAGGTGGACGGCGGCACAAAGCGCAAGCTTTCCAAGCGCAAGGACCCCGAGCTCTCGCTCGATTTCTACCGTGCCGACGGCTATTACCCTGTTGCGGTAATAAAGTATCTCATGACCATACTCAACTCCAATTTCGAGGAGTGGGCGGCAAAGAACCCCGATAAAGATTACAAAGAATTTCCCTTCTCGGTATCAAAGATGGGCAAGAGCGGCGCGCTCTTCGACCTCGACAAGCTCAACGATGTTTCGAGAGACGAGCTTTCAAAACTCACCCCCGAGGCGATGTATGATTTCCTTAACGGCTGGGTTTCGGAGTTCGGCACAGACGCAGACAGAGCCCACTTTAAAGACAGGGATTATATAGTAAAAATTCTTGCGCTCATTATGGGAGCAGGTCAGAAAAAGCGCCGCAAGGATATATGGCGCGCAGGGCAGGGCGTGCGCCTTATTGACTATTTCTTCGACGACACTTTCGCCCCCGAATATTCCTTCCGCGCCGACGGTGCGACGGTAAACGCTATGCTCAGCTGTTTTGCCGCCACATACGACCCGTCAGACGATAATTCAGCATGGTTTGCAAAGCTCAAGGCCGCCGCAGCCGAGGCAGGTTTTGCCGCTGAAAATTCAGAGTACAAACAAAACCCCGAAGCCTTCAAGGGCAGCGTATCCGACGCGGCAGAAATCGTGCGCATAGCAATAACGGGCAGTCCCAACTCGCCCGACCTTTGCACGGTTATGGGCATTCTCGGCAGAGAGCGCTCTCTTGCAAGGCTGGCCGCCGCGATAAACTGAATATAAAAAGGTTTGCGCGGGGTAAGTTAATATAACTTTCCCCGCGTTTGAAAAAATTCAATTGACCCGCATATATGCCGCAACGAACGTCTTTTTTTCGTTTGAATTGCGGCGCATAATTGCATATACGGTGAATTATGGCACAGATTTTGCTTGAACTTGCCTTTCTGTTTTTTGTAGGCAGTTGCCTCGGCTGGTGTCTGGAGGTTCTTTTCCGTCGTTTTTTCAGCGCGAAAAAATGGATTAACCCAGGCTTTCTTACCGGCCCCTATCTTCCGCTGTACGGGTTCGGCCTCACATTTATGTACGGGGTAAGCTATATCCCCGTGCACACGGGAGCTGCCTGGGCGGATAAGCTGATTTTGATATTGATAGCAGGCGTGATGCTGACCGCGCTTGAATATGTTGCAGGCATAATCTTCATAAAAGGGATGAAGATAAAACTATGGGACTATTCATCGCGTCCGGGCAACATTCAGGGCATAATATGTCCGCTGTTTTCCTTCTTCTGGACGGCCGCCGCGGCAATATACATTCTGTTTATCCACCGCTTTATAACCGGCTGGGTGGGCTGGTTTGTCAACCATATGGGCTTTGCCTTCTTCGTGGGGCTGTTTTTCGGAGTATTTATCGTTGACCTGGCTCATTCGCTCAATCTTTCGGTCAAGATACGCAAATTTGCCAAGGAAAACCATATCATAATCTCCTTTGAAAAACTCAAAGAGAGCATTAAGGACGGCATAGAGAATGCAAAGGTAAAGGCGGCCGACCGTCACAAAAAGATGAAGGCGAGCTTTTTGTTTGCGTTCAAATCTGTCAGGCCTCTGCAGGAGTTGCTGACCGAATACTGGACACTGCGACAGAAAAATTCCGTTCGTAAAGACAGCGGCGATGACAAAGGTTGCGGCAAAGATAAAGTTGCGGTAAATTCCCAAATTGAAAGCGGCTGCGGCGAGAATGACGGAAAGAAAAGTCCGCGCGATGAAAATGGCGGGGAAGAGCCCGACTTGCAAAGCGGGCGCGCCGAAGAAAAATAAAAAAAACAATGTCCTGCGGTGAAAATTCTGAAAAATGGCGATAAAATTGCCGAAAAAATTTTTTTCGCAGATATTTTACACAGGGTTTACAATAAATTTATACAATATGTATATAATTTCGGGCAAAAGAAGCTGAATTTATACATTGCAAGTTGCAGATATACGAACAAGTTTTTATTTATATATAAGGAATAACTATTATGTTACAACTGCGCAACATCACAAAGGACTACAAGACGGGCGATACAACCGTCCGTGCGCTGAAGGGCGTCAGCCTTTCCTTCCGCCGCAACGAGTTTGTATCCATTCTCGGCCAGTCGGGGTGCGGCAAGACCACGCTGTTAAACATTATCGGCGGGCTTGACCAGTATACTTCGGGTGACCTTATAATCGAGGGTATTTCCACCAAAAATTATAAGGACGGCGACTGGGACACCTACCGCAACCACCGCATAGGTTTTGTATTCCAGTCCTACAACTTAATTCCCCACCAGACCATTTTAGGCAACGTTGAGCTTGCGCTCACGCTTTCGGGCGTCAGTCCCAAGGAGCGCAGGGCGCGCGCAGCGGAGGCTCTTAAGAAAGTGGGCCTCGGCAAGGAGCTTTCAAAGCGTCCCAATCAGCTTTCGGGCGGACAGATGCAGAGGGTTGCAATTGCGCGTGCGCTTGTCAACAACCCCGAAATTCTGCTCGCGGACGAGCCCACGGGCGCGCTGGACACAAAGACTTCCGTGCAGATAATGGACCTCATCAAGGAGATTGCGGGCGAGCGTCTTGTAATAATGGTAACGCACAACCCCGACCTTGCATATAAGTATTCCACGCGAATAGTAGAGGTCAGGGACGGTCAGGTTGTATCGGACAGCCGTCCCTATTCTCCCGAGGAAGAGGAGGCCGAGGTCAGGGCTCACGCCGCGCACCTCGAGTCGGAGCGCCTTATGGCCGCACTTCCTTCAGGCAGCAGACCCCTCACCGAGCAGGAGCGCAAAAAAGCGGCAAAGGCCGCCGCACGCGCGGCCGCATATAAGGAAAAACATTCCTCAATGTCGGTGATTACGGCGTTTTTCCTCAGCGGCAAAAATCTGCTCACCAAAAAGGCGCGCACTTTTATCACCGCCATTGCGGGCAGTATCGGCATTATATCCGTCTGCCTCGTGCTTGCGCTTTCAAGCGGTTTCAATAACTACATAGGAAAGACGGAAGAAGATATGCTTTCCTATTATCCCGTGACGGTCAGCGAAACCTCGCTTGATTTAACCTCGGCAATGACTAGCTTTATGAGCGGTTCGGCGCAGTCGGGTCTGCCCGATTTGTCCGAAGTGGGCGACAGGGTTTACATCAATTCCTTCCTTTCGCAGCTTGCGCAGGGCATGACTACCACCAACGACTTCACCGAGGGCAACGTTGCGGAAGTGGACGGCAAAAAGATGAACTACCTCGAATATCTGCAGGCAATGCCGGAAGAGCTGTACAATGCCATTCAGTATTCCTACGGCGTGGATATTTCAACCAATCTGTTCACCGATGTGGAAATAGGTTCGGTAACGACCAGCCAGGGCAGCAAGACCCCCATGCATATGTCGCTGGAGGCTTTGCGAGCATACTATACGTACCTTCTTACCTACCGCGCTGACGAGTTCTCCAACCTTACGCAGTTTGTTCATTACTTTACCGACGTTGTAAGCGTAATGCCTAATACCGACCTTACCAACGATAATTACGGGGAATATGTGCTTTCGCAGTACGATGTAGTCAGCGGCAACTTCCCCGAAAATGAGAACGAAGTCGTCCTTGTAGTGGGCGGCAGCAACGATGTGATTGACCTCACGCTCGTTCAGCTCGGCTTTATGACCGAGGAGGAGTTCCTCGACCTGTTCCTGTCCTCTTCTGACGGAAACGACAGCGATGAACTGGCGGCCATTCCTTTCGACAGAATAGTAGGCAAGGAATACACGCTGTACGGCAACGATACGCTCTACAAGCCCGACAGTACTGGCCTTACCGGTTACAAATATATGTACAGCGGCTTCTCACAGATAGGGAAGGACGGCAAGCCTTCGACGATAAATTCTGACGAGGGCAGAACTATAAAGATAAGCGGCATACTTCGTCTTAAAGACGGACTCACCTACGGCTGTCTTTCGGACGGCCTGTGCATAACGGAGAGTCTGCTCACAGACTATATCGCTGACAACATTCAGTCGGCCATAGTAAAGGAGCTTAAGGCTGCGGAAGACAACAGAGTTGTGAATACGATAGCGGGCGAACTGACCTTTGAGGACATATTCGAAGGCAAACTTGTACCTGCGGCAAAGTTCAGTTCCACGGCTACCACGCTGACTGACCTTATCCGTTCGCTCGGCGGCAACGATACCCCTTCGGGCATATCGGTATACGCAAGGAACTTCACCACCAAGGAAGACATGCTTGCGTACATGGACGCGTGGAATACGGCAGTCTCCGCCGCAAGACAGGACTTTGAAAAGAACGGCGCAAACTCCGTGTATGCCGATGAAAACGGCGAGTATATCGGCCCGACGGAAGTGAACTACAACGATACCGTAGGCACTCTTATGGGCATGGTCAACACCATTCTGAATGCCATAACATACGTGCTTGTAGCGTTCACGGCAATATCGCTCGTCGTGTCGACTGTAATGATAGGCGTAATAACATATGTCTCCGTAGTCGAACGCACAAAGGAGATAGGTATTCTGCGTTCAATCGGTGCGCGCAAGCGCGATATACGTCACGTGTTCAACGCGGAGACATTCATTATCGGCCTTTGCGCGGGACTTATCGGCATACTTGTGGCATACTTCATACAGCTTATAATAAATCTTATCTTAACGCCCCTCACGGGCATATCTGGGCTTGCGGCGTTGCCTCTGTGGCAGGCTATTATAATGGTTTGCGTAAGCGTTGTTCTCACGCTTATATCAGGCCTTATTCCCGCCTCGGCTGCCGCCAAAAAGGACCCCGTTATCGCACTCAGAACGGAATAAACTTCTGTACGGCATTGTTGCGCCCGCGCATTGCGCGGGCGCATTTAATTTTTACTCATATTATGTGTGGCACAGAATGTACATTTAGTGATATTTTTCCCAAAATTCGTTTTTAAACGGCATTGTGTGGATATTGGCTTGCCTTTATCTGCCGCTTGCTGTATAATTGTTCGTAGCTATGTTTAAAAAATTTTTCGTTAAAATTGCAGCGTTTGCAACTTGTGTCGTGGCTCTTGGCGGCACGCTTTTCGGCGGTCTTTCCGCTTGTTCAGAAACTGAGCCTGAACTTTATAACTTTTCAAAAAAATACTACGGTTACTTCAATACAGATGCCGAATTAGTTCTTCAGCTCCCCGAAATGACGGATAAGGGTATACAGCTCTCTAAAGACATAAATGATTTGCTCTATACCCTTCAGTGTTCGTTTGACGCGGGCTTGTCTACTTCAAAGCTCTACGCCTTCAACGCCGCTGCGGCAGGCGCAAAAGTGGAGATAGACGAGCATTGTTATAATGTATTGCAGATTGCCCAAAAGATGTACGCCCAGACGGACGGTTTCTACAATCCCGGAGTATATTACAGCGTAGACCTCTACGGCTTTTCTGCACGCGAGGCGGGCGTCACCATGCCCTACGACAGAGAAGATCCCAGCAAGCAGTTGCCAGCTGAAAAGTATGTTTCTGCCTTTGAGGAGCTTGGCGAAAGTTTTGCCGACCTGAGCCTTGAGTATGATGAGGACAGCGGAAAATACTATGCCATAAAGCCCGAAAAAACGGTCACGGTTGACGGTGACCCCAACGTGTATTCCCTGCGAATAGACCTTGGCGGTATCGGCAAGGGCTACGCCGCCGACCTTGTGGACGAGCTTATCGACGAGGCAGGCTTTGAGTATTCCTATTTCAACTTTGGCTCTTCCACAATGACAATCAACAAGGACGCCGCAACCGAGGACGAGCAGTGGCCGCTTGGTTTCCACAATGCGCGCGGAGGTGCCAACGAATATTATATTATCTGGAAAGACAGCGATACAAGCACTTCCACCAGCGGCGACAACGAAAAGTATTATATAATAGATGGTAAACGCTACTGCCATATAGTCAATCCCAAGACGGGCTCGCCCATAAGTACGGGCATAATTACGGCAAGCTGCTCGGGCGGAGATGCGGCCGAGGCCGACGCAAGGACTACCGCAATATGCGCCATGGGGCTTGAAAGGGCGCTTGAATACATCAATTCAGCAGATGTCAAGGGCGCAGGCATAAAGGCTTCATTCCTTTATGAAGACCAGGACGGAGAGCTCACCGTATATACGAATATGGAGGAAGGCGACTACGAAATAGTGCTCGGCCAGCAATCCGGAACAACTGATACCCCCGGTTCGTCGGACCAGACGCCTGAAATTCCCTCGTGGGTGTTCATTCTTATCTGCGCAGGCTTTGTCGTTGTAGTATTTGCGGGCTGGCTGATATATAAAAAGGTACAGCAGAAGAGGGAGAGCGCCGAGGCAGGCGCTGAAAACGAATATTCGGGCGCAGACAGCGTACACACAGAAGGTTCAGATAAAGACAGCGATAATTGATTTTTGTGCTTTCAGTTAAGTTGTAAATTAAGGGTAGGTTATGTCGCTTAAAAAGGTTGAGCAGGTAAAAAAGGACAAGTTTTTCAAAATCTGGGATGTCCTCATATACGGCATAATCGCGGCTGTAATAGTGTCGCTCTTCCTTGCCGTGTTCTTTACTGCCGACCACAGTGAACTAAGAGAGGTGCAGGCCTTTTATCGTGACGAACTTCTCTTTACCTACAATTTTACTGACGACGAGCTTACCGTGAGTATGCCAGACAACATCAGCTCGAGCGAGAGTGAAGACGGAAACACGCTTACCATTACCTTCTGCACGGACGAGGGCAACCTTGAAACGCCAAAAGACTACAATATAATAGTCATAAAAAAGCAGGAGCGCAGCGTCTCTGTCACGGACAGCGATTGCGACGCCTTTGGCTTCCCTGACTGCGTGTTCAGCGCGGCTATAACAAACAACGCTTCGCTTCCCATAAGCTGCCGTCCTCACAATCTCTATATAGAGGCGGTGGGGTATAAGAACGACAGCTCAATTCTTCCCGTCGGCTGAAGTCTGAGTGTTTTTTGATTGTATTTAATAAATTTTATAGCATTTTAAAAGCTTTTTAAGGTTATTTATTGATTATTGTGAAATACCGTGTTGACAGAAAGAATGTATTATTAAGATTGATTTTGCAAAATAGCTGCGTGGCGGCGGGCAATCAAGTTTTTTGTAAAAAATTTTATTAATCGCTAAAAAAATATCATTTAATACCGTTCACACGCTTGACTTAAAAAATTACACGCGGTATAATATTCACGATAAAAAAAGAGGGCGCAGATGTGCCCGCTGAAACAGTTTAAAATTTTTTTATAAAATATAAGGAGATAATTATGAAAGGTATGAAGAAAGCGCTTATCGGCTTAGCCCTTGGCGCAGTTGCAGCTCTTGGTGTAGTTGGTTTTGCCGCTTGCGACAGCGTTATTACCGGCGAAGCAGAAGGTGAATACCATTATGCAAATCCTTGGGATAGTAAGAGCCCCGACTACGGCGTTAAGGTTAAGGTTGTAGTTGAAGAGGACATAATCCAGTCTGTAACCATCGTAGAAAGCGACTATGTTCAGGCATCTGCTACCTGGACCGACAGAGATAACTATCTTGCACAGGAAGCTGAACTTCTTTCAAGATATAAGGGTGTCGATGTAGACGATGTTATGAAGATTAAGGTCGGTGTTTCTACCGATCCTAAGACTAAGGGTCAGCCTATAACCCAGGATGAGGATGGCTTTGTAGCTCTTAAGGCTGGCAAAACAGACCTTCTTCTTGGCGATGCAACTCAGAGCTCTGCAAGAATAGTTCTTGCCGTTCAGAACGCCATCGAGAACATCGAAGCTGCTAAGTAAGTAAATTTTAAAATCAACTTAAAATCAGAAGCTGCGTTGCCAGTCGGCAACGCAGCTTTTTTACTGTTTCGCTAAAATAAAATAATGCAAGGTTTTGCCTGTAAATAATGACGGTGTATACAATGGTTGACATTTGCATACCGATGTTTTAAAATAAATACAATTAAATTCAAAAGGATACTGCAATGAAAATTTTTAAAAAGTTGGCGGTAGTTTGCGTTGCTGCAATATGTTCGGCGGCAATACTTGCGTTTTCTGCGTGCGGAGCGTTGCCTTCCTTCCTTCACGGCGCTACCGAGATAGTCCTTGGCGGCGGATATGTCAACAATACCGTCGTTATTACCGATTCTGGTGAAATAGATGATATTCTCGGCTATTTCCGCGGCGTTGAGTTCTCTGAAGAAGGCGAGCCTGGCGGCGATGTGCAGGATTCGGTTATTGTCGGCGTAACCTGCTCAGACAACTCCATGCCCAGCCTTATCGTATATAAAAACGGCTCAGTCACGGCCAGTCTGGATGACGGCGTTCTGTTTGCCGAGCGCGGCTCTGTAAATGCAGACAGCTTTTTTGCGCTTGTAAAAAAGCTTTGTGATTAAATCGTTTGCTTATCTTGCAAATCCCGTCCGTGCAAGCTCCATTTATAACAGTCTATAATTAAAAAGAAACGCGCCAAGGCAGCCCCGCTGCTATAAACATATATAATCGAATTACTTTCTCCATCAACGGATATGACTATCGCTGTGGCAGGCTCGCCAGTAATGCCCTCCTCAACAAATTGGATATTTTTAAAAAATGCAAGCACGCTGTTTATCTCGTCCGTCTTTTCAAGCACCTCAATGTTGCTGTCGGCCTCATTCCTTCTTAGGCTTATGCTCTCCGCGCCGTCTAAAAATTCTGGCACGGTTGTGCAAGAGCAAAGTACTGCCGCAGCCATACCAAGCGCACAGACGCAGACGCCCGCCAAAACTTTATTTATCATTCTTCATATCCTCAATCGAATTTCGTCACTGGTCTGTTAAATTATAAATCAGCCGAAGGTGTATGTCAATATCCGCATATAAAAAATATGTTATTCTACAATAGGTTTGCGAGTTGAGGCAAGCCTATTTTTTTATCCCTCATAAAACGGCTTGATAGTAGGTCTGCCTTGACTTGGCAGACCTATTTTTTGTTTTACGGAGGTATTGCTTATGGGCAAGAAGAAAGATGTGGTTTATCTCGGAGTGTGTCTTTCGCCTGCTACCCACGAGGAACTGAAAAAGCTCGCCGCAGAGAAAGAGCTTTCGATGAGCACCCTCGTAAGGCAGCTTATCAGAGATTATCTCGCAAATGCGCAGAAATCGGCGTAAAGGAGGCACGGCATGAAACGCTTGAAAAGGTTGGAATCAATCGTCCGCGCGGAGCTCACGGAGAACGAGGCGGCAAGAAAGAGCGACACGGCTCTCCTCATGGGCTGTTTCGAGCGCATGGGGATCGACACATCAAGGTCGTTTGCGGAGCTTGCGGCAGACGGAAGCCTGCGGCAAATGGAGAGCATTACAAGGGCTCGCCGCAAGGTGCAGGCAGATTCTCCCGAGCTGAAAGACGGCACCGTTACGGAGCTGCGCGCAGCACGCGAGGAAGAGTTCAGAGAATACGCGAAAGCAAAATAAGGAGGACATACAAATGGCAAGCGAAAAAGGGTTTGGCACACCGTCGGAGATCATCATCGACGGGCGCAGAATGAGCCGCGAGGAGTTCGAGACGCATATTGCGGAGTCGGGCGTCCCGCAGGTTGACGTCAAGAGGTTTGCGCTTACGCGCATAAACGG
>ERZ1643249.4928-NODE-4928-length-10922-cov-19.150087_pt1 | contig 10922 bp, 17 predicted proteins | sample MGYA00579263_ERZ1643249 | MGnify/ENA primary metagenome ERZ1643249 (study PRJEB29033, sample SAMEA4952264) | chicken gut metagenome | biome: Broiler Chicken; feature: Gastrointestinal Tract; material: Caecum | place: Ireland | collected 2018 | study: Broiler...
GGAAAAGGTCACAAAGGACAAAATGCTCGTAGTGGCGGTGGTGTTAGACCTGGATTCGAAGGTGGAAACATCCCTATGATCAGAAAAATCCCTATGAGAGGATTTAACAACAAAAACTTCTCTAAACGTTATGCTTGTGTAAACGTTGGAGACCTTGAAGCATTTGAAGCAAATGCTGTTATCGACCAAGAACTTTTATATCAAACAAGATTCATTGGAAAACGTAGTGAATACGGGCTTAAAGTCTTAGGAGATGGAGAACTTACAAAGCCTCTCACTATTAGAGCAAAGAAAGTTACTAAACAAGCAAGAGAGAAAATCGAAAAAGTTGGCGGGAAAATTGAGGAGTTATAATGTTTAGAACGATTATTGATGCATTCAAAGTAAAAGAAATAAGGAATAAGATTTTAATCACACTCCTTCTTCTTTTCGTTTATAGGGTAGGTTGCTGGATCCCTTGTGTGGGATTTGATGCTTCAGTCATATTTGAAAATAGTTCTGGGTTTGGTTTCTTCGAACTTATGAACATGGTATCGGGTGGTGCCTTAGCGAACTGCTCGGTGCTGGCTCTAGGTGTTTCACCTTATATCACTGCTTCAATTGTTATTCAACTGTTGACGGTCGCCATTCCAGCACTTGAAAGACTTGCAAAAAGTGGTGAGGACGGCAGACGAAAACTCAATCTTTACACTCGTATTACAGCCCTTATCTTAGCACTTGCTCAAGCAATAGGTATTGTCGTTGGTTACTCAGAAGGTATGGACTATGCCTTAACAAGTGCAATCCCTGAGTGGCTTGTAGGTTGTGGTGCTGTTATCATTATGGTCGCAGGTTCTATGTTTACCGTTTGGATTGGTGAGAGAATTACCGACCTTGGAATAGGCAACGGAACGAGTTTGCTTATCTTCGTAGGTATCCTCTCTTCTGCGGGAACTTCAGTCGCTGCTATCATTAGTGAATGTTTCAACGATATCACATATCTTTGGTATCTTGCATTATTTATTGTCGCTATTGTTATTATCTTCGCATTCATTGTATTTATGGATAACTCTGAAGAGAGAGTCAAAGTGCAATATGCAAAGCAAATCAAAGGTAACAAGATGTACGGCGGACAAAGTCAGCATATTCCTATTAAATTAAATGCAACAGGTGTTATGCCTATAATTTTCGCGAGTGCACTTTTAACATTCCCTCAACTTATCATCTCAATTTTCTGGCCTGATTCAGATGCTTATGCATGGTATAGCGAATGGATGGGTACTGATTCTTGGCTTTATATTGTGCTTACTGCACTTCTCATTTTGGTGTTTGCATTCTTCTATTCAAAGATTTCCTTTGACCCAGATGACATATCAAAGAGATTGCAACAACAAGGCGGATTCGTCACTGGTATTCGTCCAGGAAAGCCAACGGCAGAGTACCTTGGGAGAATATCAGGCAGATTGACATTCTTTGGAGCATTGATGCTCGCAATTATTGCACTTATTCCATCACTTGCCTTCAAAGCAATTGGAGATTATGCTGGAGCCGCAATATTAATCAATGCATTTAGTACAACAGGACTTATGATTGTTGTGTCCGTTGCACTCGAACTTGAAAAACAACTTTCAGCCCAAATGGTTATAAGAAATCACAAAGGGTTTTTAAGTTAAAAACAATCATTTAAAATGGCTAAAGCGGTGAAAGCCGTTAGCAAATAGTGATTTTAAGTTAAACTTTGTGTTGTATTTATCTAAATATTTTCACAATCCTTCAAGTAGCAATTTTTGCAAAATCGACATAAAGTTTAGGTAAAGACGAGGCAAAGTTTAACTTGGTTAGTCACAAAATTAAGGAGTGAACATGAAAATTATCCTTTTAGGTGCCCCAGGAAGCGGAAAAGGCACTTTAGCAAAGAAGATTTCAAGAGATTTTGGTCTTCCTCAAATTTCAACAGGCGACTTGTTTAGAGCAATTGTAAAACTCGACAGTCCTCTTGCAAACAGAGTTAAAGAGATTATGGCTAGCGGTGGACTCGTACCTGACGAGATAACTATTGAAATGGTAAAGGACAGAATTGAGAAATCTGATTGCGAAAAAGGTTTCATCTTGGATGGATTTCCTAGAACTGTTGCTCAGGCAAAGGCACTTGAAGATTTTGCAAAGATAGATAGTGTTATTTTGGTAGAATTGCCAAACGAAACTATTATTGAAAGATTATCTTCTCGAAGAACCTGCCCTAAATGCGGTGAGATTTACAGTCTCGAAGATAATCCTGAACAGGTATGTAAAAAATGTAATACTCCACTTATTCAGCGTGATGACGATAAACCTGATACAATTAAACATCGTCTGGAAGTTTATGAAACAAGCACTGCACCACTCATAAACTTCTACAGTGATAGACTGTTTAAAGTATCCTCTGCAGGTACACCTGAAGAGACATACAAACCAGTCAAAACTTTTCTTAACAAGGTGGAGGCATAAAGTTGAATAATTTAACACCTTCCGAACTTGTCCTAATGAGGCGAGCCTGTCAAATCACTAGAGATGCCTTAAACTACTGTGAAAAGTTGATAAGACCAGGTATTTCTACAAAAGATCTTGACAAACTCGTAGAAAAGTTTATAATAGATAGTGGTGGATATCCCGCTTGTAAAGGATACGAAGGCTTCCCTGCCTCCATTTGTTCTTCAGTAAACGATATGGTTGTGCATGGCATTCCAAGCGAAAAAGTTATTCTTAAAGAGGGCGACATTATCAGTATCGACCTTGTAGTTGACTATAAAGGTCTCAATGGTGATGCTGCCAGGACATTCCCTGTTGGGAAAATTTCACCCGAAAAAGCAAAGTTGATTGAAGTCACTAAACAATGCTTTTTTGAAGGCATAAAACATCTTAAAGTTGGACACAGGCTTGGCGAGTTATCTCATGCTATTCAAGAGTATGCCGAAAAAAACGGCTTTTCTGTAGTGCGTGAACTCGTTGGGCATGGTATTGGCAAAAGCATGCATGAGCCACCAAATGTTCCAAACTACGGCAAGATTACTGATGGGCCTATTGTAACAGACAATGTCTGCCTTGCGGTAGAACCTATGATTAATATGGGGCGAAAGGAAGTTTGGCTGATTGAAGACGGCTGGGGAGTTGTTACTAGAGATGGTAAGGCTTCCGCTCATTATGAAAACACCGTTCATGTAACCAAAGACGGTGTGGAAATATTGACACTTTAAGGGGTTAGATATGTATAAAGTAGGCAACTTAGTCCTAGCAAAAGCGGGAAAAGAAAAAGGACAAATGTTTGTTATTGTCGCCCTTGATGGAAGATATGCCTATCTTGCTGACGGGGAAAGGCTTAAAAGAGACAAGCCTAAAAAGAAAAGTTTTAAGCATATTAAACCATGCGGAAACGAAACTTTGGACGAGCAAGTTTTACTTGATAAAAACGACCGAGTAAACTCGGCAATACGAAAATTTATAAAACTAAAAGGAGAGGTAAATGTCAAAGGATGATGTAATTGAATTTGAAGGTGTGGTAGTCGAGGTACTTCCAAATACTACTTTCAGAGTTCGTCTATCTAATGGTCATGAAATCCTAACCTATCTTTCAGGAAAATTACGTAAAAATTACATTAAAATTCTTGAAGGAGATAAAGTAAAAGTCGAAATGAGCCCTTATGACCTTACAAAAGGGCGTATTACCTGGAGAGACAAGGGCTAAAAAGGAGACAAAAATGAAAGTTAGAGCATCTGTAAAGCCAATTTGTGATAAGTGTAGAGTTATTAAGAGAGATGGAAAGGTTATGGTCATCTGCTCAAAAAGTGCTAAACACAAACAAGTTCAAGGCTAAAATTTAAAATGGAGGAATAGTTAAATGGCAAGAATTGCTGGTGTAGATTTACCCAGAGAAAAAAGATTGGAACTTGGTCTCACCTATATCTATGGGATAGGTAGAGAAACTTCTAATAAAATTTGTGAGGCAACTGGTGTTAGTGCTGACATTCGTGTTAAAGATTTAACTGACGAACAAGTTGCTAAACTTCGTAATTATATTGAACACAACCTCATCGTTGAGGGTGAACTTCGTAAAAAAGTCGACATGGACATTAAAAAACTTAGCGAAATAGGATGTTACCGTGGCATTCGTCACAGAAAAGGTCTTCCAGTTCGTGGACAAAATACTAGAAACAATGCTAGAACTAGAAAAGGTCCTAAGAAAGTTATCGCTGGTAGTTCTAAGAAAGGTAAATAAGGAGTAAAGTATGGCTACTAAAAATACACAAAACAAAAAAACAACTAAAAAGAGAGTTAGCAGAAATATTTCTGCTGGACAAGTTCATATCAAAACTTCTTTCAACAACACTATCGTAACTTTCACTGACTGTGACGGTAATGTTTTGTCTTGGTGCAGTTCGGGTAAACTTGGACTTAAAGGTTCTAAGAAAAGTACTCCATTCGCTGCACAATCTTGCGTAGAAGATGCTGCAAAAGTCGCTAAAGAACATGGCATAAAGTCTGTTGAAGTTTTTGTTAAAGGACCTGGTAGCGGTAGAGAACTCGCTATCCGCTCTCTTGGAAACTGCGACCTTAATGTTACCATGATCAAGGATGTATCTCCAATCGCTCACAACGGTTGCAGACCTCCTAAAGTAAGAAGAATTTAAAAGGAGATGGGCTAAATGGCAAGAACTATTGAACCTGATTGCCGTCAATGTAGACGTGAAGGATGCAAACTCTTCCTTAAAGGTGAGAGATGTACATCTAAAAAGTGTGCTATGGAAAGACGTCCTGTTATTCCTGGACAACATGGCAACTCTAAAAGAAGAGTAGCATTTTCTGAATACGGCACTCAACTTCGTGAAAAACAAAAAGTTAAAAGAATGTATGGTATTCTTGAAAATCAATTTAGAGAATATTACGAAAAAGCAAACAAGATGCAAGGTGTAACTGGTGAAACTATGCTTACACTCATCGAAAGAAGACTTGACAATGTTGTATATAGAATGGGTATTGGTGCAAGCAGAAAACAATGTCGTCAAATGGTTAATCATGGACTTATAACTGTAAACGGCAAACGTGTGGATATACCTTCTTATCAAGTTAAGGCTGGTGATATCATTGCTGTAAAAGAAAACAAACAAGATAACGTCAACTTCAAAGAACTTAAAGGTGCTAAAATTGTTATGCCAAAGTGGCTTGAATTTGACACAAACACTCTTACTGGGAAAATCTTATCTCTTCCTAGCAGAGAAGATATCGACTCTGATATCAAAGAACAGCTTATCGTTGAATTCTATTCAAGATAATAGGGGGTTAATATTATGGAAATGGAAAGACCAAGAATATCTTGTGAAGAAACAAATAATGGTGCTTTTGCAAGATTTGTTGTTGAACCACTTGAAAAGGGTTATGGTATAACCCTTGGCAATGCTCTTAGAAGGACTCTTCTCTCTGCTTTGCCAGGCTCAGCAGGTATTGCAGTGAGAATTGCAGGTGTTGCTCATGAGTTTTCAACTATTCGTGGAGTAACAGAAGATGTTGTCGATATTATTTTAAATCTTAAAGGTCTTGCTCTTAAATGCAGAGACCAAAGCAAAGATTATGTTACTTATCTTCATATCAGAAAAACTGGTGCAGGCGAAGTTACTGCTAGAGATTTCGAAGAAAACTCAGAAGTCGAAATTTTAAATCCTGATATGCATATCTGCACTATGGATGAAGGTGCTGTACTCGACCTTGACCTTATGGTCGGAAATGGACGAGGATATGTTCCAAACACTGAAAATAAAAACAAATTTAATGATATCGACTATATAGCAATTGATTCGCTCTTCTCACCCGTAAAAAGAGTAAACTTCAATGTTGAAAGTACTCGTGTTGGTCAAAGTGTGAACTATGACAAACTTACTTTAGAAGTTGAGACAAACGGAACAACTCCAGCAAGAGAAATTGTCGCTCTTGCAGGTAAAATCGTTATGGAGCATATAAACTTATTTGTTGAACTTTGCTCACAAATCGCAAATACCGACATCTTAGTTTCTCGTGAAGAAGATAAACAAGTTAAACTTCTCGAACTTCCTATTGAAGATATGGATCTTTCTGTTCGTTCATATAACTGCTTGAAGAGGGCAGGTATCAACACTGTTGAAGACCTTATCAAAAAATCTAGAAGTGATATGCTTAAGGTTAAAAATCTTGGTATTAAGTCTATTGATGAGGTTATTGCTAAACTTGAAAGTTATGGACTTTCACTTCGTAAGGACGAAGACTAAACTAAAAGGAGAATTATAATGGCTAATGCAAAATTAGGAAGACCAAGTAAAGAAAAAAATTCTATGTTACGCGGACTTGTATCAGACCTTTTATGGTTTGGTAAGGTTGAAACCACTCTTGCTAAGGCTAAAGCAGTTAGAAGTCAAGCAGAAAAGATTTTAACTCTTGCAATCAATTCTTATGAAGATATCGTCAAAGTTACAAAAGAAGTCAAAGACGATAAAGGTGTAAAAGTTAAGAAGACTGTTTCTAATGATGGACCTAAGAAATTACAGGCTCGTAGAGCAATGATGGCTTATCTTATGGATAGACAAGAACAAAGAAAACCAAAAGAATCTCTTACAGCCTTTGAAGCAAGAACTCAAGGAATCAATCATCCACTTCTTGAAAAAATATTCAACCTTTATGCTCCAAAGTATGCAGCAAGAATAAAGGAAGTTGGACAAGGCGGTGGATATACAAGAATTGTTAAACTTGGACAAAGAAGAGGCGACAGTGCCGATATGGCAATTGTTGAATTAATTTAATTTGTTAAAAATATTATTTATTTAATTAAATGAATAATTAATATGAAAAAAAATAATAAAATAATTAATTTTAATAAAAATAAATAAATATTACAAATTAAATTATAAAAATAAATAAGAAATTATTAAAAAAATCATTGCAAAATTATCAAATAATTATTTTTGATATAAATGTAATGATTTTTTTGTTTATTTTAATAAATTAATTTTATTTTAATCCAATTTTAATGCACATATTAATAATTTGGCAGGGAAGTGGTAAAATTATAAAGAGGGGAAATTATGACTTTAAATTATCTTAAAAAATTAGATAAAATTAGAGATGAAATGTTTAATATTTCGCTCGGATTAAAGGAAATGTTTGATTTCGCTATGGATTGTCATGACAAGCAAGCAGTTGAAAAGACTATCAAATAGATAAAAAAGATACAAAAGAAATGCTATAAGGTTATAGATAGAAAGCGATTGAATGATAATCATGGGGGAACTTACAGATGCTATCCTGGTGGAGATGTGGATGTGTATAAGCCGCATACCGACAGACAAAATGTGATTGACATAATTGATTATTTTTTTATCAACACATTTTCTAGTGCTGACGAATTTAATGAAAAGGTCTCTCCAAAGATACATGAACACGAAGATGGAGAGTCATCCGGGCTATATGATTATCACGTAGGCAAAACTCCTAAAAAGTTTTATGATGCAAATTGCTGGGAGCAGATCTTGAGAAAACAAGCCAAAGAGTTAATTGCTACGGATGGTAAAGGCTTAACCCAAGAGGAAATTGAAGAAATAAATCAAGAGTATGGAGTAGAATAAAAAATATGAAGACAAACGTTGAAAATAATTATCAAACAAAAATAAAAAAATTTTCTAAATTAGAACTAGCAGAAAACCGTTCAATTAAAGCCGTTGTATCTTTTGCAGGACTATTTTTTTTAAGGTAGCTGGCGGAATTATATCATATCCAGTTGCTATTAATACCATTGATGAGTTTAAGGAAAGTGACCAAAATTATAATGCTATTATTGAAAATGATTTAAGCGATATAAATGAAAGATACGAAAATGGTGTTTTATCTCAAGAAGAATATAACAATGAAATTGACCAATTATATTCAAATAGCAATGCTATAGAGATTTTAAAAAACTCGTCTAGCCCACTTAAATATAGATATGAAACAAGTATCACGCTAGGTAGTGTTTTGTTTGTTGTGTCGATAGCTAATGTTTTAGGTGCTTTAGCAAGTGTTGAAATTTTTGCAAATATAGAAGAAGCTAGAAAAAGACTTGGAAGAGAAATGGAAATCAGCCGTTTGCAGAATAACATAAAAGATGCTGATTTAAATCCACGTATTATATACAATTATGAAAGCGAAGAAAATGGCATAAACTATCCTTAAAATGATAGATTGGTGTTAAGGTTTGATTTTTTTTAAATATAATTTCTTTGAAGGCTATGTCAAAATATTTTGACATATTTTTTTTATTTTTATATAATTATAAATGTTAAGAGGAATTATGAAAGCGATAGTGCAAAGAGTATTAAAAGCTGATTTAAAGGTAGACGGGAAACTAATATCAGAAATTGACAAAGGTCTTGTTGTGTTTTTAGGTGTTGGTCAAGGCGATAAAGAGAACGATTTAGAAAAACTAATTGCAAAGATATCAAAATTGCGTATTTTTGAAGACCAAAATGGCAAGATGAACTTTTCGATTAAGGACGTAGGCGGAGAAATTTTGCTTGTCAGCCAGTTTACGTTGTACGGAGATTGTAGACATGGAAATCGCCCAAGTTTTATCATGGCAGAAAGACCAGAACGAGCAAATGAACTTTATGAAATGGGTAAGTTGTTGCTTGAAAAAGAAGGAGTTTCTGTAAAAATGGGAGTTTTTGGGGCTGATATGAAGATTGATGCTCTAAATGATGGACCTGTTACAATAATTTTGGATAGTAAAGAGTTAAAATAATTGACAAAATAGGCGATAAGTAATACAATAATATAAGAAAGGGAGTGTGTATGAAAGAGTTTAAATATAAGTGGACAACTATTATGAGTTATTTAATGTTTTTCTTTATGCTAATTAATTTCACTTTTTTCTCATATCGTTTGATTAATACACTAGATACTGCAAACCAAGAGCAGACAACTGTTGACGGTGGATTTTTAGCAATTATCATAATACTTATGAGTTTAAGTTTGCTTTGCCTAATTTTGTATATGTTTAATATAATAAGTGGAGAAAAGAATAATTCAAATGTAAGAGCATTCTCTATTTCATCAATAGTGATAAATGGAGCAATTGCTATAATTTACACTGTATATATGATACATTATGAGATTACCTCAATGACTATGGGCTCTGTTTTATTTTTAATATATCTTGCTCTTAGTTTGGTTACTTTTGGTCTTCAAATTAATGACATATTAAAAAATACAACGATTGTAGAAAATAAACAGCAAGAAGATACATATGATCTTTTAAACAGCAAGATTGAAAAATTGAATACTATGAAAGAAAGTGGCATCATTGATGAGGAACAATACAACAAATTAAAGAGCAGTTATCTAGCAAAATTTGTTGAAGAAGAAACTAAAGATTTAAAATAATAATGACAGATTTTAATGTTAACGAATATATAAAATTCAGGAGGGTATTATGAAAGAAGGTTGGACAAATCGTTGGAAAAGATTGCTTATTTGGGTAAGCGGATATTTGAGTATTATTGCTTATGTTATCGTAGGCGGATATTTTATGGTTAAAAGTGATGATGAGGACTTAAAAAAGACTGCAAAATCTGCATTTATTGTGACAATCATTTTCACTGCAATTTCAGCATTTTTGGCAATTTATAGTGCTTGTATGTCCCTTGCAGGAACTGGCTATGCCACAGGAGTATACGATGCCTATACTTGGATGACAAATTTGACTTTGATTGCAAAAACAATAACTTTTGTCGTTTGTGCAATTGTTTCATTCTTTAGAGACAAGATTGAGAACAAAAAAGATGATAAAATAGAGATTATAGACGAAGATAAATAAAATATTTTTTGATTTTAAAAGATAACCTATTCATAGGTTATTTTTTATGTCTTTTTATCAATAATTGGAGTATAAATTTTTAAAACAATCTCATAGACAAAAAAATTGTATTTTTTTGTTCTTCTTTTTTATCTATGCTCCATGAATATTATAGAACCTTTTTATTTTAAAATTATATAACAATTGATAAGATTTTGTTGTAAAGTGCCTTATTAAACTCGCTCTTTTAATTTTCAACACTTAATGATAAGTTTAATTCCGATAAATTTTAGAGAAATTATACCAAATTTAGTAAAAATTATTCAAAAACTCTTGACAAATTCTTTTAAATATGATAATCTTTAAGAGCATTAAAAAAACTTTTGGGGGATTAGCTCAGCTGGCTAGAGCGCTTGCCTTGCAAGCAAGAGGTCATCGGTTCGATTCCGATATTCTCCACCAGTAGTATTGAAAGTAGGTATTATATCACAAGATATAGTACCTATTTTTGTTTATGTTAATATTTTTATCGTCAATTTTGTCGTCAGACTCGAGTAATTTTTGTTTGTGTTTCATTTTGTGACAAAAGTTTAGTCAAATGTAGGGTACAAATCTCCTCATTTTCGAAGTAGTAAAGGTCGGTAGCCTTTTTGCGACCAAATGTCGCCCGACTGTCCGCCAAACTTAGTTTGGATCACTGTCCGATGGAGTGTATTTTAGGTTTATGCTGTAACTCCGCTCTAACAAACCCAGGGGTTTGACGGAGTGTCCGCGAGCCAAATGCTCGGCGATTATCCGATTGAGTGGGTTGTAGGCTTAAACTATATTTCCGCTCTAACAGACAAAATATTATTATTTTTCAATAAAAACCTTATAAAAGTGGCTTTAACCACCAAACTTAGTTTGGATCAGTATCCGATTAAGTTAATTTAGGCATGGACTGTAACTCCGCTCTAACAGAGCAAATATCATCACTTTTCAATAAAAATTCCCTTAAATTTCGGAGCCGTACAGGTCGGTAGCCTTTTTTGGTGGAAAAGTTTATGCGAAGTGGGTCAATTTGCTTGACAAAAAAGGCGGGGGGGGTAAAATAGGGTATCAAAAAATTTTAGAAAA
>ERZ1643249.4930-NODE-4930-length-10921-cov-4.168323_pt1 | contig 10921 bp, 8 predicted proteins | sample MGYA00579263_ERZ1643249 | MGnify/ENA primary metagenome ERZ1643249 (study PRJEB29033, sample SAMEA4952264) | chicken gut metagenome | biome: Broiler Chicken; feature: Gastrointestinal Tract; material: Caecum | place: Ireland | collected 2018 | study: Broiler...
ATGTGGATGGATGCGGATGACGTTCTGCCGCCGGAATGTGCGGAAGAGTTCAGAAGAAAAAAAGAGGAACTGGATCATACAACAGATATGGTGATGATGCCCTACGAGACGGCGTTCGATTCCCAGGGGCGTCCGCTGTTTGTTTACGAAAGAGAGAGAATCCTGCGCAGAGGCGCAGGATTTCGATTTCTCGGGAGAGTTCATGAGGCCATTCCGCCCGCAGGAAAAGTGGTTCACTGGAAGGTACCGATCCGGCATAAAAAGGAAAAAATTGGAAACAACTGCAGAAATCTGAGAATTTATCAGAAAATGGAAACGGATGGAGAAACGTTTGACGGGCGTTCTCTCTATTATTATGCCAGAGAACTTCAGGGGCAAGGACATTATGAAAAAGCAGAAGTAAAATTTCGGGAATTTCTGAAGCGAACGGACGGTTGGAAGGAAAATAAGATTGATGCTGCCCGTCAGCTTGCATTTTGCTGTTATCAGATGAAAAAGGAAGAGGAAGCACTGGAAGCATTGTTGAAAACTTTTGTTTATGATGTGCCAAGAGGAGAGGTGTGCTGTGATATAGGCAGACACTTTCTGGACAGAGAGAATTACCGCCAGGCGGTCTACTGGTATGAACAAGCCCTGAAAGCGGAGAAGAAGATGGAGACAGGAGCTTTTGTTCAGGAGGAATGTTACGGATTTCTTCCGGCAATTTCTCTCTGTATCTGTTTTGATCGGTTGGGAGATACAGAGAGGGCGGAGAAATATAACGAACTTGCGGGTAAATTTTGTCCGGATTCTAAATATTATAAGGCAAATCAGGAATATTTTCAGAGAAAGCGATTAAAACAGCATAGGACAAAGGAAGCGCTGTGACATATTATATAGAGATCAATAAGGAAAAGAGGAAAGAAAGATATGTCATGGTTTAGAAACAGAGACGACAGGGAGATGCAGGAACAGTCCTTTGGATGCGGATGTCGTCCCCAGTGTCCGCCCCCTTGCTCCGGACATTGTCCTCCCGGATCACCCGGAAGAACCGGAGCCACTGGTCCAACGGGGCCGACGGGGCCAACGGGGCCAATCGGTCCGACTGGCCCGACTGGGGAACAAGGGGATCCCGGAGTGCCCGGACCACAGGGAAACACAGGTTCGACGGGGCCGACCGGAGCCACTGGTCCAACTGGTCCCGTGGGGGCTACCGGTCCAACGGGAGCCACCGGCCTGAGCGGAGCCACAGGTCCAACGGGAGCCACCGGCCCAACCGGAGTTACCGGCCCAACGGGTTCCACTGGTCCGGTCGGAGCCACTGGCCCAACGGGAACTACCGGTCCAACGGGAGCCACCGGCCTGAGCGGAGCCACAGGTCCAACGGGAGCCACAGGTCCAACGGGAGTCACAGGTTCAACGGGTTCCACAGGCCCGACGGGGGCTACCGGCTCAACCGGAGCTACTGGCCCGACCGGACCTTCCGGAGAAGATGGGGAGGATGGAGCTACGGGTATGGCGGCAACTGTACAGGTCGGCACGGTTACAACCGGGGATTCTCAGACTCCTGCGCAGGTTACCAACAGCGGTGATGAAAATCATGCAATTTTTGACTTTGTAATTCCAAAAGGGGAAGATGGTGCTACCGGTGCGGACGGAATCATTGGTCCAACGGGGCCGACGGGAGCTACCGGTCCAACGGGAGCTACCGGTCCGACTGGTGCTAAGGGAGCCACCGGACCAACCGGCCCGTGCTGTCGTGCAGATCAGTTGCTGGCGGCATATTCGACGCCGCCTCAGCCAGGTACGAACGGGGGAGCGCTAGTCTTTGATATGAATGCTCTGATCAACGGATCAGCCATCACTCATATGGCGGGCAGTGCAAACATTGTGATACAGCAGACCGGATATTATAGCGTGGCCTTCAGTGCGACGGTTGCTCCAGTGAAAAATGCATCACTTCCGGCTTCGGTCACACTTTCCATGAGGCTGCAGGGTACAGATGTTCCGGGAGCAGCAGCCATTCAGGTACTGCATAATTCCCAGAGTGCGGAGAATGTGGCATTGTCACAGATGATCCGTGTCACAACGGTTCCGGCAACCTTGAATATCATCGGAAGCGGAAGCAGTTTTCTTTATTCCACTGCTTCCGTTTCAGTAATCCGTATCGGTGATATCAGCTGACAGATGGTATGGAAAAGTGCAGATATGGTAGATTGTCACTGGAAATTTCCAAGGAAAATAATACTTGTCAATGATACGGTACTCATGTACAATGAGGCTGTCTGATAAAAAATATAACGGTTCAGCGAACTGAACTGTCACGAAAAATTCAGACTGGTTCAATCGGATGAATCGCTGTGAAACTTTCAATGGCTCGGACGAGAAACAATGTCTGTCCGGGCCATTGGATGTAAAAAGAGAGAAGGGAAAAGGAGGATCTTTGCAAGTGAACCATGAAACAGTGACAAGTGTGGAGGAGATCTCGTTTCAGTATCCCCATCACCGGGAGGCGCTCAGAGAGCTGATTGCGATTTTCCGGGAAAAAGAAGGAGTGACGGCTCTGGTGTTCGGAGGATCTGTGGCAAAGCATATGGAGCGTCCGGATTCTGATATTGATGCGATGGTAATTGTGACACCGGAGTTTTACGAGGAAGTCCGGAAGGCAAACCGCACGGCGGAATGTATTCCGATGGGAGACTGTGCATATCCCGGCGGGTATTTTGATGTAAAATATATGACGAAGGATTACATTCGGGACGCGGCGGAAAAGGGAAGTGAACCGACGCGGAATTCCTTCATCGGAGCGAAAGTTCTGTTTACTGCTGACCCGGAAGTGACAGAGATTGTGGCGAAGATACCGGTGTTTCAGAAACAGGAATACGAGGATAAGATGCTGTCCTTTTACAGCAATCTTCAGCTGAATTACGCTTATTTCTGGAAAATATGCAGACCGGAAGGGTATATGAAGCTTAAGGTTGCGTCCGAGATGGTTTACAGCCTGTACCGTATGGTGCTCCAGGAGAACGGAATCCTGTTTCCGTGCAATCGGCGGCTGGAAGAGTTCGTAAAACAGGCGCCGCGGAAACCGGAATATCTTGTGGAACTGTGCGAAGAATTCTGCAGGACCTTTGAGGACGGGCCCTTGGATCAGGCAGTCAAAGCGTGGCAGGAGTGGACCAGTTATGAGTACCCGAAAGATCATGCGGTCTGCCAGAGCAGATACTGCGATGACTATGAGCAGTGGTGGAGAAATCCGCGGCCTCTTGTCAGCGAATGGTGACCGGCGGATGAGGGCAAAAAGAGGCGCCGGCGGACTGCCGCGACAGGAGGACATGGTATGCAGAAGGTAATTGAAATTACGGATTTTTCGGCGCCGGAGCTGGACGTCTACGCGAGAATCAGTGAAAACCAGCTTCTGAACCGTCATGAGCCGGAAAAAGGGATGTTTATCGCTGAGAGTCCGAAAGTAATTGAACGGGCGCTGGAGGCAGGATACCAGCCGGTGTCTTTCCTTGTGGAAACCAGACACCTGGAAACGCAGGCCAGAGAGTTGCTTTGCCGCTGTCCGGAGGTTCCCGTCTACACGGCGGCGCTTGATGTGCTGACCCGGCTGACAGGGTTCCGCCTGACCCGCGGGATGCTCTGTGCAATGCGAAGGAAACCACTCCCTGCCGTGGAAGAAATCTGTGCCGGGGCAAGGCGGATCGCTGTTCTTGAGAATATTGTAAATCCTACCAACATAGGGGCTGTTTTCCGTTCTGCCGCGGCGCTGAATGTGGGTGCTGTGCTCCTGACAGGGGCATGCAGCAACCCGCTGTACCGCCGTGCCGTCCGTGTGAGCATGGGAACGGTTTTTCAGGTGCCGTGGACGTTTTTCCCGGAAGACACCGGATGGCCGCAGAAAGGAATGGAATGTCTGCATAGTATGGGCTTTCGGACGGCGGCTCTGGCGCTGTGCGAGGATTCCGTACGGCTGGACGATCCGAAGCTGATGCGGGAGGAGAGGCTGGCGCTGATTTTCGGAACCGAAGGCGACGGACTTGCACCGTCAACGATCGCCAGCTGCGATTATACGGTCCGGATTCCCATGTCTCACGGAGTGGATTCCCTGAACGTGGCTGCGGCCAGCGCGGTGGCGTTCTGGCAGCTGTGCGCGGAGCCAGGAAGGAGTTTGTGACTGTTTGGCTGGTAGAACAGTTCCGGGAGTTCATAACAGTTCAGCCAGTGGAACGGTAACAGGAGTTCTGAAGACGTAAGAATTTGGTAAAGACTTTTTATGGAAATTCGTGATAAGATAAATGTATACAAGGAGAAAACTATAAAACGGAGAGGGCGATAAAATGAGAGAGACAAATATTCTGGTGGTTGACGATGAAAAGGAGATTGCGGATCTTCTGGAAATTTATCTGATCAGTGACGGATTTCATGTAAAGAAGGCTTACAGTGCGATGGAGGGGCTGAAGATGCTGCAGGAGCAGCCGATTGATCTGGTTCTGCTGGATGTGATGATGCCGGATATGGACGGAATCACCATGTGCCGGAGAATCCGCGAGACGAATAATATCCCGATCATCATGGTCAGCGCCAAGACCCAGGAGCTGGATAAGATTGTGGGCCTGACCAACGGAGCTGACGACTATGTCTCGAAACCGTTCAATCCGCTGGAGCTGATGGCCAGAGTGAAATCCCAGCTGCGCCGCTATCGGGAGCTGAACCCGTCAAGACCTCAGGAAAACAAAGAGGTGATCACTCTGAAAAATCTGGAGATCAATAAAGTTACCCATCAGGTCATCTGTTACGGCGAGAGCGTCAAGCTCACGCCCATTGAGTTTGACATTCTGTATCTGCTGGCATCCAATCCGGGCCGTGTGTTCAGCACAGATGAAATCTTTGAACGTGTGTGGCACGAAAAGTTTTATGAGGCCAACAATACAGTTATGGTACATATCCGCCGCCTCCGCGGCAAAATGAAAGACGACACGCGGGAAGAAAAGATCATCACGACGGTGTGGGGAGTGGGATACAAAATTGAAGCTTGATTTTATCAAAACATTCGGCGGAAAAATTATTTTCTGCCTGGCCGCCTGCGCGGGGCTTACGGTGGGCGTGGTGCTGGCGGTCGCGTGGATGGTCGGGAGCGTCGAACGTTATCTCCGGGACAGCGGTTACCGGAGCGTCCTGCTCGGGCCTGACGGATTACGGCCGGAGGCAAAGATTTTTTTCCTGGCAGTGGCGGCGGTTCTTACATTTTCTGTTAGTTTTTACCTGATGCTCCGTGAGAGTATACGCTATATTCATCTGCTGGCGGATAAGGTGCGGGACATTTCCGAAGGGGATCTGGATCATCCGGTGGAAGTCAGAGGCAGCGATGAGTTTGCGGCGATGGCTGCAGACCTGAATGCAATGCAGAAAAACGTGAAACGGCTGATGGAAAAGGAGCGGATTGCGGAACACACGAAAAATGACCTGGTTTCCTCTGTCGCCCATGATCTGCGCACGCCGCTGACATCAATTATCGGATATCTGGGCTGGGTGCGTACCAGAAAAGATCTGGACGCCGCCACGAGAGAAAAATATCTTGAGATCGCTTACAGCAAGGCACTCCGCCTGGAACAGCTGACCAACGAGCTGTTCGGTTTTGTCAAGCTGGAGCATAACGAGATGACGCTGCGCCTGGGGAAGCTGGATCTGATCCAGCTGATGGAACAGATGCTGGATGAGATGACGCCAAGCTTTGTTCAGAATGATCTGACTGTGAAGTTCCGTCATGAGAAGGAGACGATGCTCATCGAAGCAGACGGAGATCTTCTGGCGCGTCTGTTTGCCAATCTGCTGAACAATGCAGTGAAATACGGAAAGGAAGGCAAGCAGATCCGTGTGGAGGTGGAACAGAGCGGTTTTTATGCGGTGACAAAAGTGATCAATTACGGACATGTGATCCCCAGGAATGAACAGGAAGCTATTTTCCGGAAATTTTACCGCGCAGAACAGTCCCGTTCCAGGGATACCGGAGGTACCGGGCTGGGACTTGCGATTGCCGAACAGATCGTGGAACTGCATCACGGAGAGATCCGTGTGAAGAGCGATCTTCAGGGAACCGTGTTCGAAGTGGAACTGCCGATGCGGCAGGGAGAAAAAGAGGAAATATCATGAAAAAAATCCTGAAAAACAGAAAGATATACTGGACGGCGCTGCTGTGTATGCTTCTGCTGCTGGGAAGATTTCCGGCAGCAGTTTATGGTTATGAGAGAATGCCTGCGGCAGGCCGTTCCGGAAATACTCTGATGCCGGGGCAGTTTGAGATCATCGTGGAGTACGGGTGGAAAGGGATGAGCAGAGGCAGCAGTGAAGTGCCGGCAGCGGTTACGGTCGTTAACAACGGCTCTGAGTTTCATGGGACTCTGAAGCTTTGTATCCCTATGACGTCGGATGCTGTGGGAGATGTCCCGTCCCGTTTTCTGGAACAATTGTTTGTTGGGGTGCGTTCCGCGGTTTCGGAGCGCAGTCAGACGTATACCTATGAACTTCCGGTGGATCTTCCAAAGAACGGGACGGTCAGAAAGGAACTGACTGTGGCGCTGATCGATTACAATGCGACGACGGTCATTGTCTCGCTGGAAGATCAGAGCGGAACAAAGGTCTATGAAAAGAAGGAGAGCATTTCCACGGAAAATCTTTTCCGCAACGAAGTGACCGTGGGTGTGCTGGAGACGGAAGAACAGTATGCATCCGGAATCAGCGGAACAGAGGTGGGAAACCAGGGATATGTGATCCGGGCGGTCAGCATCCGGCCGGAGGATCTGACTGCCGCGATGGCGGAAGCAGGAGCGCCGGATGTTCTGATCCTGCTGGATTACAGCCGGGGCGCACTGGAAGAAAATCAGCTGCGGAATCTGGAGCGATGGGAGGCCGGCGGCGGTGTGGCCATTGATTTTGAAAACATGTTTTCTGACATCGGGGAGGAGGCCGGAGAGGCGGGCGCTGTTCTGAAACAGATTTTTCGGGAAAATCCTGAAAAAATCCTTCAGCTTCTGCTGACGGAGGAGGTGGTTTCCAACCTGATTTCCGTGAGGAGCGACAGTTATATAGAAAGTTTCGATAACGCGTTCCTGCTGGAGGAAAAAGCGATACGGAAACAGCCCTCCAGCATCCTGTTTCTTGTATTGATTGCCGGATACGCGGTTCTGGCGGGGCCGGCACTCTATCTGCTGCTGAAAAAGAAACACAAAAGATACTATCTGTGGACGGGAATCTGCAGTCTGTCTGTGGTGTTTGTGCTTCTGATCTGTGTGCTTGGGCATGCCACATCCATGGGAGCGCCGGTCATTGTCTACCGGAATGTGCTGAGTCAGAGCGGATCAGTTCTGGAGGAAACGCTGGATTTTGAGGTGCAGGCTCCTTATAACGATGGGTACACGATTTATCTGGATTCTGCCTACCGGATGACGCCGGGAAGTTCGCAGAATGTCTACTCGGCGGAGACACAGGGAACAGCGGCAGAAGGATTTGAACAGATCCGGCTGTTCTAAGGGGAAGGAAAAAATAAAATTACGATTTCCAATCAGCCTTCTTTTGCCCTCAATGCATTTACGCTTTTCAGGGAGAACACAATGGATACCGACGGGCTGGTCAGCGATCTGGTCTGGGAGGATAAAAAAGTCAGCGGAACGATTTCCAACCAGACGGCATACACGTTGAAAGACTGTGTTCTGATGCTTCCCGGTCATATGGCATACGTGGGCGACCTGAAGGCGGGCGAAACACTGGAGGTAAGCGGACTGGAGACGACGAGCGTCAGGGGCGGCGACGAGTGGCTGCGCCTGCAGTTTGGCGAAGGAAACAGGACAAGGGATTTTGCATCACAGCTGAATCTGGGAAGCCTGAACCGGGTGGCCGACAGCATACTGCTGGCGGAAGTCACCGACAAAGAGGAGACTTTTCAGCTGTATTCCGGTTATGAAACCTGCGGAACCGTCCTCTACAAGGCCAATGCTTTCGTTACCTGTCTGAATGCAGACGGTGTCCTTTCCTGTCCTTATGCCCAGCAGTACTATTCCACGGATCAGGATGCGTTTTCCTACAGTAAGTATCCCGACAGCCTGATCATGGACGGGCAGGAGCTGGAAGTGACTTATTTTCTGAACGCAGTGTATGAAGAAGCGCATCTGTGGGAGCGGTGCTTTGCAATGCTGCTGCAGGAAATCTTTGTCGACCCGGAGATCGTGAAAAACATGGAGAGCGAGATGATCAGCAGCAATCTGGAGTATATCCGGACGATGATGGAGGATCCGGAGGGAGTACTGTCGCTTCAGAAGGATCTGATTGTTGACGTACGGTTTGAGCAGCCGGAGGTTCTGATGGAAGACTGGGCGGCTTTCGATGGAAAAATTGAAGTTTATAATTATGGCACGGGAGCCTATGAGGAACTGGAAAACTGGGAGCTGACGGACAGCTCTGTGGAGAAAGGAATTCCGTCCCCGTATCTGAGAAACGGAAATCAGCTGAAAATCCGGTATTCGTTGTCGGAAGAAAATCTTTCTTCGGAGTATTACCAGAAGATGCGAAGCTATCAGATGCCGGATCTGATTGTAACGGCAGTGGGTGCGGACAACCACGGGAACCTGCAGGGATAATCCGCCGGCGGCAGACGGGGAACCATGAGACTGAAAGAAAGGAAGGAAAATGCTCCGGATAGAGAAGCTTTATAAAAGATACAATCGAAAAGAAAATGCGCTGGACGGTCTGGACATGGAAGTGGAAAAAGGAGAGCTGTATGGATTTGTAGGGCCAAACGGAGCGGGGAAGACCACGACGCTCCGGATTATCACCGGGCTTCTGAAACCCGACTCCGGAGAAATCTGGCTGGACGGACAGAGGACCACGAAGGATATGAAACTGCAGAAAAGCATGATCGGATTTGTACCGGATTTTTTCGGGCTGTATGAGAATCTGACGGTGATTGAATATCTGGAATTTTTTGCGGCTGCCTATGGAATTTATCAGAAAGCAGGTACTGTGCGCAGCTATGAAGTACTGGAACTGGTGAATCTCAGAGGCATGGAGGAGGTCTTTGTGGATGAGATGTCGCGGGGAATGCAGCAAAGGCTCTGCCTTGCCAGGGCGCTGCTGAATCAGCCGAAGCTTCTCGTCCTGGACGAGCCGAATTCCGGCCTGGATCCGCGGACCAGAAAGGAATTTCAGCTCTTGCTTCAGCAACTGCAGAAAGAGGGCTATACCATTCTGATCAGCTCGCATATTCTGTCTGAATTGTCGGATATGTGTACCAGCATCGGAATTATCAATCAGGGGAAAATGGTGCTGCAGGGAAAAATTGACCATATTATGCTCTCCATTGACAGCTCGAATCCGCTGAGAATTACGGTGCTGAATAAGATAAAACAGGCGGTGCGGCTGATCCGGGCCAACCCTCAGGTGGAGCGGATCTCCGTGGAGGAAAACAAAATTGCCGCATGGTTTTCCGGAAGCCGTGAGGAAGAGGCCCGGCTGCTGAGAGAACTGGTGGATGCGGGAATTCTGGTGGTTGCCTTTGCGAGGGAGCACAACAGTCTCGAATCTCTGTTTTTCCATCTGACAGGCGGTGTCCGGGAAGGAGAGGAAGTATGAACAGAAATCCGGTATTTGAAAAAGAAATCAAGAGGAATACCAGATCGATCCGTATCTCCTGGATTGTGTTCGGGTGCAATCTGCTTCTCGGCGCGATTGCGCTGATCTGCTTTTTTGGCGAAAGCAGTGTGCGGGGATATATGACGCCGCTCAGTTATACAATGCCGATGCGGTGTTATATGATGATGGCCTATCTGCTGTTTTTCCTTCTCCTGCTGACTGTGCCGGTCATTGCAGGGGCGTCCGTCTCCCTGGAGCGGGAGAAGCGCACGCTGGATCTGCTGCTGACCACGCATCTGAATCCGTGGAAAATCATCATCGGGAAATTGGAGGCCTCTCTGAGCATTATTTTTGTGATTGCTTTTTCTGCAATGCCTGCGCTTGCGCTGATCACTGTGTTCGGAGGAGTGGGGCTGACAGACCTGCTGACGCTTGTGCTGCTTCTTCTTGTGTCAGGCATTTTTATCGGGAGTATCGGCATTTTCTGCTCCGTGGCGTTTAAGCGGACGACGATTGCAACGCTGATGACTTATCTGATTGTTATGCTTTTTGTTGTGGGAACCATTGCCGCCGTGGCGATGGATTACTATCTCCAGACGCTTCAGGGGCAGGGAGTAATAAATCCGGATGTGGGAGCAGCAGTCTATCTGTTTCTGCTGAATCCGTTTCTGACTTTCTTCGGAATGCTGAGTCATCAGCTGGGAAGCGGCAGAGAGATGATGCTTCTGTGTAGTCTGTTCGGAAATTATGAGGGTGACTGGCTTGTACAGAATCTTGTGCCGGTCAGCGTGGCGGTGCAGCTTCTGCTGGCGGCGCTGTTTCTTGTTGCAGCTGGAAAAAAGCTGAATCCTCTGAAAAAATAGGTAACGGTGCAGCTGGCTGGACTGTTACAAAACAGCATAGGAGGAACAGCTACAGTTTTTTTGCTAGACAGGAGGAAGTATGAGGCGTACAATTTTGGATTTCACAGGAATTTACAGAAACCAGGAGACTCTTCGGGCGGAAGCGCAGGAATATCTGGATCTTTCCCGGATGCAGGGCACGGACTGCTACTGCGATCCGGAGACGGAAAAGAAACTGAGGGAGATGCTGAGGAAAGTTCCAGAGGGAGGAATTCATCTGATGGATTCCGGAAATTATCATTATATGAGCAAGCTGTTTCTCGGGGAGCTCGCCAGGGACGTTTCCCTGGTTGTGCTGGATCATCACACGGACATGCAGCCCCCTGCGCTGCTTCCGATTCTGTCCTGCGGTTCCTGGCTTGCGGATACGCTGCGTGACGTTCCCGGGGTACGCCAGACGTTTCTGATCGGAC
>ERZ1643249.4931-NODE-4931-length-10920-cov-11.384906_pt1 | contig 10920 bp, 15 predicted proteins | sample MGYA00579263_ERZ1643249 | MGnify/ENA primary metagenome ERZ1643249 (study PRJEB29033, sample SAMEA4952264) | chicken gut metagenome | biome: Broiler Chicken; feature: Gastrointestinal Tract; material: Caecum | place: Ireland | collected 2018 | study: Broiler...
TATTCAAAACGGAAAATTATTAAATAAAAAATGTATCTTGTTCGATTGATTAACAGATACATTTATGTTATTATTTACCTAGGAATACCTAGTATGGGTGTTTTACCTCTTTCTTTCACTTTATTAAATAGGGGGTTAGAAAGGGGAAATGTCTATGAGTAAAAAAGATTTTCTAATCGCATCATTAGTAGTAATAATTATACTTCTGATTATTTATAGATAGTAAAACGCCCTATTACAACTTTGTAATTAGGGTGTCTATCAAAAAAACTTTTTTTGAGGTAACACCCAAATCGCAAACTAGGTATTCCTCTTTTTTATAATATGTAAATTATCTTTACATATTCATACTATCATAAATAATTAATTTTATCAAGAGGGATGATGTTATGACTTTGACTATAGATAATGAAACTTATAATTTAGAAATAGTTAAGAAAAGTACTACTAAAAATATTTATATTAGAGTTAAAGATGATTTAACTATCTATGTAACTTGTAATACTCTAACTTCTAATAAAAAGATAATGAGTGTAGTAGAAGAAAATTTAGATTCTATTAGAAAAATGATTAAAAAAGTAAAAGAAAAGATAAAATTTAATAGTGAATTTTACTTTTTAGGTAAAAAATATGATATTATATATACAGAGTTTTGTGACTTTAAATTAGGTGAGAATAAAGTTTTTATTAAAAGAGACTTTGATTTAGATAAATGGAAGAAGAAACAAGCTTTAGGTATTTTTAGTGAACATTTAGAAATGTGTTATAATAACTTTACAAGAAGTATTCCTCATCCTAAACTTAGACTTAGAAAGATGACTACTAGATGGGGAGTATGTAATATTAAAACCCACGTTATAACACTTAATACAGAATTAATTACTAAAGATATAGGATGTCTTGATTATGTTATTTATCATGAGTTAAGTCACTTAATAGAAGCGAATCATTCTAAGAAGTTTTGGGCTATTGTAGAAGAGAATTGTCCTGATTATAAGAAATGGAGAAAATTAACTAATAAATATGGAAATGAGGAGTAATATGGTTATAACTAGTTTAGATAATGAGAAAGTTAAATACTATTATAAATTAGGGAAGAAAAAATATCGTGATCTTAATAATGAATTTATTGTAGAAGGAGAACATTTAATACTTGAAGCTTATAAAGCGAAGAGTTTAAAAGAAGTACTAATATTAGAAGGAGAAGTTTTACCTATAGAAGTTCCTATAATAGAAGTAAGTATGGAAGTATTAAAGAAAATAACTATGTTAAATACTCCACCTAAAATGATAGGATTATGTGAAAAGAAAATAGATACTACTATAGGTAAAAGAATACTAGTAATAGATGAAGTACAAGATCCAGGTAATATGGGTACTATTATTAGAAGTGCAGTTGCCTTTAATATAGATACTATTGTAATAGGAGATAATACTGTTGATGTTTTCTCACCTAAAGTAGTAAGAGCGACTCAAGGAATGATTTTTCATATTCCTATAGTATTTTATTCTATTGATAAATTAATTCCTATTTTAAATAAATTAAATATTCCTATATATGCTACTAATGTTAAATATGGAGAAGAAGTTAAGAATCTAACTAAAAAAGAAAAAGAATGTTTCGCTTTAATTATAGGTAATGAAGGTAGTGGTGTTAATCCTAAGTATTTAGAGAAAAGTGATAAGTTTATTTATATACCTATGAATGATGTAGTTGAAAGCCTTAATGTTGCAGTCGCTACGTCTATAATACTTTATGAAATGGATGATGATAATGACTAAATTATATATAGGTAAAATAGTTAATACTCACGGAATAAAAGGTGAACTTAGGATTAAAGATAACTTAACTACTAAACAAAGAAATGAAATATTTAAAATAGGAAGTAATTTGATTATAGATGATAATAAATATTTAATTAATAGTTATAGAGTTCATAAAAATTATGATATGGTTACATTTCTTGGCTTTAATAATATTAATGAAGTGTTATTTTTAAAGAATAAAAAAGTATATAAAGAAGAATCTGAAATTAATCTTAAAGATGAAGATATTTTAGATAGTGAACTTATAACCTATAAAGTTAAAACTACTGATAATCTAGATGGTAAGATTATTGATATAGAAGAGACTGGTAATAACTATAAAATAATAAGACTATTAATAAATAATAGGGAAGTGTTAGTTCCTTATCATAAAGATTTTGTAACTATAGATAGTAATAAAAAAGAAGTTATAGTTAAACTTCTATAGGAGGAGTATATGAAAAAATTATTATTAGTAATAGATGTGCAAAATGATTTTGTTAATGATTTAACAAGAGAAACTTTAAAAAAAATAGAAGAGTTAGTAAAAAGTAAACAATTTACTACAGTTGCATTTACTAAATTTATAAACAGTTATAATAATAGATTTTATAAAGATATAAATTATAGAGGATGTTTAACAGAAAAGGGAGTTTCTATAGCAATTGATACTGAAGATTACAAGATCTTTAATAAAAACGTATATACAGCATTAACAGATGAATTTATTTCCTATTTAAAAAATGAAAGTATTGAAGAGATATATTTATGTGGATTCGATACAAACGCTTGCGTTTTAAAGACTGCTTTAGATTTGTTTGAACAAGGTTATGATTTTTATATCTTAAAAGATTACTGTATGAGTTCTTTTTCTAAAGAAATTCATAATAATGCTCTTGATATTTTGAAATTATTAGTAGGTAATAAAAGAGTTATTTAAATGGAGGAGTTATGAAAATAGATGTTTTAACCTTATTTCCTGATATGTTTAATAATATATTTAGTGAATCTATTATTAAAAGAGCAATTAGTAATAATTTAGTAGAAATAAATATTCATAATATTAGAGATTATAGTAAAGATCCTCATAAAAAAGTAGATGATACACCATACGGAGGAGGAGCTGGTATGGTTTTAATGTGTCAACCAATATTTGATGCCGTTAAAGCTTTAAAAACTGATAATTCTAAAGTAATATTATTAACTCCAACAGGAGCTTTATATAAACAAAAAATAGCTTTTAATCTGTCACTTGAAAAACACTTAATACTAATTTGTGGTCATTATGAAGGCTTTGATGAGAGAATAAAAACAATAGTTGATATGGAAATATCTATAGGTGATTATGTTCTAACAGGTGGAGAGATACCTGCGATGATTATAATAGATTCTATTACAAGACTAATAGATGGTGTTATAAGAAAAGAAAGTTATGAGAGTGATTCATTTACTGATAATCTTTTAGATTATCCTACTTATACAAAACCAAGAGTATATGAAGGATTAGAAGTTCCTTCTGTATTAATTAGTGGTGATCATAAGAAGATAAATGAATGGCGAAGAGAAAAACAAATAGAGGTAACTAAAAAAAATAGACCTGATTTGTTAAAAGGAGATAATGATTATGAATAGTTATTTGATGGTAGAAAAAACTTTAGAATTTGATGGTATTTTAGATTTAGGTAAAGACTTAATTATTAAATCTAATGATATTAAAGTATCTATCTATAATTTAGATATTCAAAAAATATTTATTACTAATAAAGTTTATCGTAAGTATTTAAAACTTCTTAAACTTGTAAACTTCTATTTAACTAGTGATGATGATACTGGTACTGCTTATAGTGAAGCTTTAAATGAGATAGAGAGATTTAGACAACTTGTTAAGAATAAATATAGGGCATATCTATTAGATGAAACTCTAAAAGAGATGTCTTTAGAACTTACTAAAAAAGTAAAAGCTGCTAAGAGAAGATTAATTTATATAGAAACTAGAACTTATGATTATACTAATGAGAATAAACGTAGTAAATAAACTTTACTAAATTAAAAAAATATGGTATCATATCATAGTCGTTAGTGAAGGGGGAATTATAATGATATTAATACCAGAACAAGTAAAAGCTTTAAGAAAAGAAATATTACGTCTTGAAGAGAAAAAGAGAGATTATGAAAGTTATTTAAAAGACTGTGAAAAGTCATCAATGGATTTAGGATTTTTAAAATATACAGATACAACTAAAGAAGTAGATGACTATAATGCTATATGTAAAAGTTTAGATATATATAAACGAACTTTAAGAGAAAATGAGTTTATGACTTTAAATAATTCAGATACTATTGAATGTGGTAGTGAATTTACAGTTTTTTATGATGATACTTCTGAGTATGAAAGTTATACTTTAGTCCAAAATTCAATAGGTCTTACAAGAACCAATATTAATTGTGATAATGGTTATATTTCTATTGATAGTGATATTGGTAAAGCTGTTTTAGGAAAAAGAAAAGATGATGATTTTTCATATATAGTTTCTTTACCAGGTAAAAAGTCTGCAATTACTGTAACGGGTAAAATATTTGATGTTGTCAGACAAGATAGTCATAGCATTCATTTTATAACATCAAGATCTAAATCTGCTCGTATATCTAAAAAACAAAGAATATTAAGAAAGAAAGCTTATGCTGAAAATAATCGTGAAGAATTAGAAAAAAGAAAGGAAATAACAATAAGTCAATTTAATCTGTTAAAAGAAGAAAGGGAACGTTTACTTTATTTTTTACCAAAACTAAAGAGATATGAAAATAAAATAATGATAGGGTCTATTATAAGTTTAGAAACTCAAAAAGGAGAAGTAAAAAAATATGAGATAGTTGATAAAGATGAAATTGACGTTAGTAAAGAAATAGATGCTAATAGTTTGGCTTTTTCAAGAATTGTTGGTAAAAAAATAGGCAATGTTATTGATGAGAAATACTATTATAGAAAAAATAAGAGTAAAACTTCAATTTGTTATAGAGGAAAAATTGTAGAAATTGATAATAGAATGGTTAATAGAGAAGAAAAGATATATTCTAATTCTCAGTCTGTTATTAAAAGACTTGTTGTTGTCAATAAATTACTTAGAGAGGCTAAAATCGCAACTCCACCAACAGATAAAACAATAGGTATTGGTAGTAAAGTTAGTATTATGACCTTTGAAGATGGAGAGGTTCAATCTAGAAGAGTAGAGATTATTAATGAAGCTGTCTCTACAGAAATTAATACTGATTATATTGAAGCGATTAGTCCTTTAGGACAAGAGCTTATTGGACTTAAGGATAATCAAAGCTTTTCTTATAACTATTTTTCAAAGTTAAGTAATAATACAACAGGTGGAGATGGTATTGTTTATAATATCAATAATAATATGTGTGAGGTAATAGCAGATGATTCTCTTACATATCAAAAGAAAAAAAGAGGTTAGCCTTCTTTTTCTATAGGAGGAGATTATGAAAATAGAATATAACTTAATAAAGAAAGATAAAAATACTAAGGCAAGATTAGGTACTATTAAAACTAATTATGGGACTGTAGAAACTCCTATGTTTATGCCTGTAGGAACAAAAGCAACTGTTAAAGGATTAAGTCCTGAAGAAGTTAAAGAAACAGGTGCCGGAATTGTTCTTGCTAATACTTATCACTTATGGTTAAGACCTGGTGCAGATTTAATAGAAAAAGCAGGAGGACTACATAAATTTATGAATTATGATGGACCAATTTTAACTGATAGTGGTGGTTTTCAAGTGTTTTCTCTTGCTAAAAATAAGAAGAAAGATATAACTGAAGAAGGAGTATATTTTAAAAGTCATATAGATGGTAAAAAGTTATTTTTAACTCCTGAAAAGTCTATAGAAATACAAAATAAATTAGACAGCGATATTGCTATGAGTTTTGATGAATGTCCTCCTGCTAGTGCCTCATATGAATATTTAAAAAATAGTGTTGAAAGAACTATTAGGTGGGCTAAAAGAGGTAAGAGTGTACATAGTAATAAGAATCAAGCTTTATTTGGTATAGTTCAAGGAGGCGCTTATCCTGATCTTAGAAAATACTCTGCTACTGAAACAGTAAAACTAGACTTTGACGGGTTTAGTATTGGTGGAGTTGCAAATGATGGAGAAAGTAAAGAAGATATGTATAAAGCGATAGACTATTCTGTTCCTTATTTACCAGAAGATAAAGTAAGATACTTAATGGGAGTAGGAGAACCTATTGATATAATAGAAGGTGTAATTCGTGGTGTAGATATCTTTGATTGTGTCCTACCAACAAGAATAGCAAGGCACGGACAAGCTTTTACAAGATGTGGTAAAATTAACTTAAATAATGCTAAATATAAAGAAGATTTTACTCCTATAGAAGACTCTTGTGATTGTTATACTTGTAAACACTATACTAAAGCTTATATTAGACATCTACTTAATAGTAAAGAAATGTTAGGTGGAAGACTTCTATCTATTCATAATATTAGATTTTTAATTAAGTTAACAGAAGACTTAAAAGAAGCGATTAAAGAAGATAGAGTTTTAGAATATAAAGAAGAATTCTTAAGAAAATATACTAATCAATAATTTGGTTAGTTTTTTTATTGACATTGATTTTTAAATTTACTATAATTTAATTGATAATAATTATCAATAAGGTGTTAATAATGGAAAGAAAAACTAAACAAAGAGAAATTATATTAGAAATAATTAAAAATTGTTATACTCATCCTACAATGAAAGAATTAGTAGAATTAATTAATGCTAAATATCCTTCTATAGGACAAGCGACTGTATATAGAACAGTTAATAAATTAGTAGATGATAATATAGTCATTAAAATAGAATGTAGTGATGGGATACATTATGATTATAATAGAGAACACTTTCATTTCTATTGTTTAAAATGTAAAAGAATTGAAGATGTTTCTTTTAATAAATACCTAATAGATAAATTATTATCTTCTTCTAAATTAGATGATGTTAAAAGAATAAATTTGGTTTATGAAGGTATATGTAAAAGTTGTAAGGGAAAGTGAAGTTATGGATTTAAGTAATGCTGTTAGGATTGATGAAGATAATGAAAGTATAAAAAGAATAAAAGAAAGATGTATAAACTGTGGTAGATGTAAAACAATTTGTAAAGAAGTAGTAGGTATTAACTATGATGATAAAAAAGCTAAGGAAGCAGTATGTATAAATTGTGGACAGTGTATACTAAATTGTCCTGTTGCTTCACTAGTTCCTAAATATGATTATAAAAAAGTACTTAATTATTTACACGATACAGAGAAAATTGTTACTATTTCAATTGCACCTGCTATTAGATCATCAATTGGTGAAGGCTTTAATTTAGAAGTTGGTACTTTTTTAGAAAAAGAATTAGTAGGAGCCTTAAAAGAAGTAGGATTTGATTATGTTTTTGATGTTACTTTTGGAGCAGATATGACAGTAATGGAAGAAGCGACAGAATTAGTAAATAGATTAAAAAATAAAAAAACACTTCCTATGTTTACTTCTTGTTGTCCTTCTTGGGTTAAATATCTTGAGATATATCATCCTGAAAAAATAGAACATTTATCGACTGTTAAAAGTCCAATAGGTATACAATCATCATTACTAAATACATACTTTTTAAAGATGAATGAATTTGATAAGAAAAATGTAATAAATGTAGTAGTAGTTCCTTGTACATCTAAGAAATTTGAAATTAAAAGAACAGAAATGGGTATGGATATTGCTATTACAACAAATGAATTAGTTATGTTATTAAAAGAATCTAATATTGATATAACTAAAGTAACACCAAGTGAATTTTCACCTCTTTTCTCAAAAGGTAGTGGTTCTGGATCTATCTTTGGAAGAAGTGGTGGAGTAATGGAAGCGACTTTAAGATGTGCTAATTATCTTTTAACAGGAGATGATAAAATAATTAACTTTTTAGACCTTGCAGAAAATACTAAAAGTGGTACAATAAAAAGAGCAACGGTAAATATTGGACCATATAATTTACGTGTTGCAGCCGTTACTGGTATGCCTAGTTTAGAAGAAATACTAAAAGAATTAGATAGTTATGACTTTATTGAAGTTATGAACTGTCCTAATGGTTGTGTTGGTGGTGGAGGACAAGTATTAGCACCAATAGCAAAAATGAATGAGATAAATCTAGAAAGAGGAGAAGCTTTAACAAAAGATGATAATTCTAATAATATTAGATTTTGTTATGAAAATCCTGATGTAATAAACATCTATAAAACTTATCTAGATTATCCAAATAGTCCTAAAGCCTTAAAAATTATTCATACTAATTTTAAGGATAGAAGTGATATATTAGGAGAATAATCTCCTTAATATAAATAAAAATATAGAAAGAAGGTATATTAATGGAATTAAAAGGATCAAAAACTGAACAAAATTTAATGACTGCTTTTGCAGGAGAAAGTCAAGCTCGTAATAAGTATACTTATTATGCTAGTAAAGCTCGTAAAGATGGTTATGAACAAATAGCAGCTATTTTTGAAGAAACTGCTAACAATGAAAAAGAACACGCTAAACTTTGGTTTAAGGAATTACACGGAGGAGATATTCCTGATACTATGACTAACTTAGAAGATGCAGCTGCTGGTGAAAACTATGAGTGGACTGATATGTATAAAGGCTTTGCAGAAACTGCTAGAGAAGAAGGGTTTACTCGTATAGCTTATCTTTTTGAAAGTGTTGCAAAGATTGAAAAAGAACACGAAGAAAGATATTTAACACTTCTTAAGAATGTTAAAGATGATAGAGTATTCCATAAAGATGGAGATAAGATTTGGGTTTGTCGTAATTGTGGACACGTATATGTTGGTAAAGATGCACTTGATGTATGTCCAGTATGTAGTCATCCAAGAAGCTTTATGGAAGTTAAAGCTAATAACTATGAATAAAAGGACTTGTCTAAGTTCTTTTTTTCTGTTATTATTAAGTTAACAAAAATAAGAAAGAAGTGGTTTTAGATGGAGAAAAAATGTGCTAGCATCTGTTTACAAATAGTTAAATGGGGGAGGGGCATTTAACCCTAATCTAAGTAATAAAATTACTTTCTTTCATAGTGTAATAAGAATAGAGTAAGAGAATTATTCTATTCTTTTTTAGTGTAATGAAAGTGAGGTAATTATGAAAAGATTATTATTAGAGACAAGTTTTAGTAAAATATATATGATAGCTATGATTATAATAACTTTATTAGTAGTAGGAGGATACTTTTCTTATGCAATGTTTACAGTATCAAAAGAGAAGAGTAATGCAATTAGTATTGTTACAGGTAATTTAACTTATAAGTTAGAAGTAGATGGTGCTGAAGGAAATAAGTTAGTAGTGGGAGAAGGAGAGACTAAAGAATTTACTGTTACATTAAGTAATCCTAATAATAGAACAGCAAGGTTTAATTTTTATTATGTAGGAAGCTTACCTAATGGAGTAGAAGCTGGATATAAAACAGAAGATGGAATAAATATACCAATGGAGGTGATAGGAAGTAATTTAACTGCAAGTGGTAGTGCAGGTAGTAGTAATACCTATAAGATAAAAGTAAAGAATAATTCTAGTAGTAAGCCCAAGACCCTACAGTAGCAGAAGTAGTATTGGTGGATCAAGGGGAATATGGCGATACTTATGATGATGGAGTTGATACCTTTATCACAGGTACTCCCAATAATTATATATGGTATAGTGGAAAGTTATGGAGAGCAGTTAGTGTTAATAATAAAGAAAAAACAGTTAAATTAATAACATAATGGAATATAAGCGCTATCTCATATGATAATGATAGTAGTGCTTTTGAAGAAAGTTATGTAAAAGAATGGCTTAATGATACAACTGTAGATGGCTTTCTTAGTAACTTAAGAGACTATGAAAAATTTATTGTAACAGATGCTAAGTGGGATGCAACTATTGATGATGCGGAATTAGGTAGCATAGAAAGACCAATTGGTAATAATATATCAACAAATGCAGTAGGGCTACTTAGTATGTACGAATATCAATGTAGTCAACAAGGATCAGGTATATATGGATATGATTATTTAATAATTAAAGAAATATTTGATGAGTCTAAAGGCACATATGGATATCGTAGAATTGTGGAAGGCCTAAAAATCAAATATGATGTTGTAATGAATGGAAAGAAGGTTTTAAGAATAATGAAAAAATATAATTTAATGCCTAACTATATTAGGAAATCAAAGAAGAAAAATAAGAATGAAAGAATTGAAGATAATGTTAAACCAAATTTATTAAATAGGAATTTTACTACTGATGCACCAAATAAAGTTTGGGATACAGATGTAACTTACCTTATATTTAAAGGTTCTAGAGCATATTTATCAACAATAATTGATTTATATGATAGAAAAGTAATCGCTTATAAAATATCTAAAAGAAATGACAATAAACTTGTTATGGATACTTTAAATGAAGCGATATCAAAAAGAAAAGATGTATCTGGATTAATCTTGCATAGCGACCAAGGATTCCAATATACATCTTATGAATACAAAGCAATTTGTGAATCTAATGGTATTACTATTTCTATGGCCAGAAAAGGTACTCCAATAGATGACTCACCAATTGAGAGTTGGCACTCTCTCCTTAAAAAGGAAACTTTGTATAACAATGATATCACATCTTTAGAAAATTACATAGAATTAGTTGAAGAATGGATAGAATTTTATAATACAACTAGAATTAAAGGAAAGAAAGTTAATAAAAAGAAAGGATATAAGAAAAATGATAAATAATGATGAATTAAAATATAAATTAGAAACAGTAATAGAGTATTTAAAAGATAATGGTGGATATGATTATAAATTATATAATCATATATGTCCAGATATGGGAGAACCTGATTCTAATATTGTTGAATATGCAGAAGATGTTCTATACATGATTAATTTATTAATTGATAACAAATAAAGACAAGCTTTATTTGAATAAATATTATAATTAAATAATAAAAAATCAAGGGTCTAGATGAACTCACTTCGTTCGCCCTTGATTTTTTATTAAAAGAATAGTTCTTTTTATGATGTCTCCTAAATGGGGTTCACATCA
>ERZ1643249.4934-NODE-4934-length-10915-cov-6.339411_pt1 | contig 10915 bp, 10 predicted proteins | sample MGYA00579263_ERZ1643249 | MGnify/ENA primary metagenome ERZ1643249 (study PRJEB29033, sample SAMEA4952264) | chicken gut metagenome | biome: Broiler Chicken; feature: Gastrointestinal Tract; material: Caecum | place: Ireland | collected 2018 | study: Broiler...
ATACATCTCATGTTAAAGTTCAACAGAAGATTTTCCAGGTTATGATTTTACATATATTAAATTTAAATACATCTCATGTTAAAGTTCAACGAAATACTGGGGTGCAGAATGGAAGGTAGAAATAATATTTAAATACATCTCATGTTAAAGTTCAACAGATGAAAAGATGAAAATAATGATAAGCCAACCTAATTTAAATACATCTCATGTTAAAGTTCAACAGTAAATTTATTTGTTTTTATGTCGATTAAAGTATATTTAAATACATCTCATGTTAAAGTTCAACGACAGTGCACGAATAGGTTCAAGTGGATACAGTGCAATTTAAATACATCTCATGTTAAAGTTCAACTTTACGAAACTAGTGGAAAGTACCATTTTTTTATAATTTAAATACATCTCATGTTAAAGTTCAACAAGGCGAAAGCAACAAAGAAACATTAGATAAATTAGAATTTAAATACATCTCATGTTAAAGTTCAACTTACAGACAGTAAAGGAAATACAAATAGAGTTTAATTTAAATACATCTCATGTTAAAGTTCAACAGATGTCCAAAATTATATAAATTCAGGAGGTTAAAAATTTAAATACATCTCATGTTAAAGTTCAACCCTCTCGTGAAGGTCTTTGAGTTGCTATTACTAAAATTTAAATACATCTCATGTTAAAGTTCAACAAAAAATAAAATGTTTTTTGGTTGTGATAATGCAATATTTAAATACATCTCATGTTAAAGTTCAACGGAATTCAATAATAATTATGATTTTAATAATAATAGATTTAAATACATCTCATGTTAAAGTTCAACATAAAATAGTAAAGTATAGCTTATATTTAGGACTTAAATTTAAATACATCTCATGTTAAAGTTCAACAAAGAAAATTCACAATTTACACTATATATATTACTCTAAAATCCTCTAATAATCAAGCTTTTCTTCGTATTTTTCCAGACACTAATAATTTCTATGGCCTTTATATATCAAACTTTTTAGTAGATAACTGGAAAATTTATAAGAATATATTTTCTGTGTTTTTTTCTATAGTTCCTATTGTAGTTTCTCCAATTGTTTTAAAATCCATTATTTTAATAATAGATATAAAATCCTTTTTCTTATCAATTATCTTTTTAAGTTCAACTTCTAATTCTAAAATTTGCGAATTTGTCAATGGGCCTCTAAATACTGATTTTTGCCAATGATTTAAATATTTCTTACACTTCTTAAATACTTTATTTACTCTTCTTTCATCTACATCATAAAATAGGAATACATAATTATAATTAATTTGTTTTTTCATACTACTCCTTTTTTTCTAAATCAAATGGATAAAATTTTTTGTTTTCTAGTATAAATTTTATTAATTTATATCCATCTAATTTTATTGCTTGTTTAAAAGTTATTTTTCTTTTCAATTTTGGATGTTCAAATGTTTGATTAATTCTGTTTTCAAATGCTTCTATAAAAATCTTTTTTCCATCTTCATTTAATAATGAATAATTTAATTTTTCTTCAAAGTGCTTTTCTACTTTAATTTTTTTGTTATTTACTAAATCAAAGATAGTTTTGAATACTATAATTGGTTTAAAAACTTCACTTAAGTCTAAACTTAGAGAAAATCTTGCTTCACTTGGTTCATGCAAAAATGATATTGATTGATCTAAATGTGTATTATATATTTGCGATATTGTTTTTGTATATAATAAGGTGTTCCCAAAAGATATCATTGCATTCATTGGATTATCTGGTGGTCTTTTTACTCTTTTATTAATAATAAATTCTTCGGGTAGAAAATATTTGAAACTTGAATAAAACATCGCCCAAATTTTTCCCTCTATTGATAAAATTTGATTTATATCACATGCTTTTTCTAATAATTTTTTCACTTCTTTATTATAAAAATCTATACATTCCTTTAATTCTTTTGCTCCATGTCTATAATAATGATATAAAACTATTCTTATATTTTTGGCAATTCCATTAACTATTGATTTTGCAATAGTTAAACGACTATTTTCAAATGCTATCGCTTGCTTAACTACTAGCTTTCCACTTACCAATGATTTTTTAGGATAAAATGTTCCTATATAATTTTCATAATAGTTAAAAAAGTGTACTATGATTCCTGCTGTTGCCAATATATCTAATAGTTTTGTTGATATTGTAATATCATTAAAGCAATATAATTCTTTTACTTTTTCTATGGGTAAATAGAAATTTCCCTTATCATTTTTATACTTTATACTAAAATCTTGTCTTGTCAAATCGCCTTTTGAAAATATATACTTACTTTCTGATTTCATGAATTAACTCCTTTTCATTTATAGATAGCAATATTCATAATATGCACATCTCTTACATTTATTCTCTTTTTCTACTTCTGGTACATTTTTTTGATTTATTAGTATTTTTATCTGTTCCATACAATTTTCTAATTTTTTCAAATTTGCTTCATCTAATTTAATAATTTCTGTTTTATTATTTTCTTTTTTATTTTTTTCGTTATATATTAGCTTTCCTTCTTTTATAATCCCCTTATCTTCTAAATTTTTCAAATAAAACAATAATTGCATTTTTGCGGCTTCTGTATCAGCATCACTTTTTTTATATTCCTCAATATATTTGGACGTCACTTTATCTAATACCATATTCTCATATTTTATTTCTGTATTATTTCCATCTTTTGCTTTTATTTCATGTAACACTCTTCCCATTCTTACATCTTCGGAATTATCTTCTAAGTTAATTCTATTAGCAAATAAATAGCATTGTCTCTTGCAATGGAAATAATAATTTATAATTGTTCCCGTTATTTTCATAAAAATAATTCTTCTCCTTTTTCTAAATACTTCATTTTATTAAATCTTCCATCTTCTATATATTTTTCTCCGTTTTCTACATAGTACATCCCTAATATCTTTTCTCCTTCTAATTGTTGCACTTGATTTTCATATATTGAGTATATAAATAAATTCAATTCTTCAGATATTTGTGATAGCCTTACTTTTTTCTCTGAATAAGAAATAGTATTATCCAAATAGATTTCCTTATATTTTTCAAAAACATCTTTTCCTTTTATCTCTTTTCCATCTACATGAATTGTGTAATTTATGAAAATATCAACAGTGTCTTTTGTTTTGATTAATGTCATAATATCATTGATCTTCCTATAATTTATCATTCCACAATATTTTCTAAAATTTTCTATATTATTTTCTGTATATGTTTCTGTTTCTTCCTCAATTCTTTTTATAATTTTATTATAAAATAAATCAAATTTTTTATTTTCTAAAATATTCCTATTTTCTTCTTTCTTTAAATTGTATTCTATTCTTTTATCATTTCTATATATAACCCCTGCTTCATCTAAATCAAAAAAATATACTATACAATTTTTCTTTTTATTTGACCTATTTATTCTTCCAATAAATTGTTCTTCACTATCCAAAAATGATATATCCTTGAATCCTATATCCATGTCAATATCTACTCCTGCCTCTATTGTCTGTGTAGCTACTAATATCATTTCTTTAGCTTGTTTTGTTTTCTCTATTATTTTTCTTCTATAATATTTATTATCATCTCCTGTCATTATATATGTATTACTATTAAGTGTTTTTAAACTTTGATACAATTCCTCAGCAGTATTTTTCTTTATACATTCAACTAATATTTTTTTACCATTTATTTCACTTATTTTTTCTGCCAATTTTTCTATACTTATTTTATTTTCTAGTAACTCATAATTTAACTTTACTCTATTTGAAAATATTTTATTTTTATAGTATTTTTCACTGTTATTTATTAATACACAAAAGTTAGAAATCCTTTCTTTTAGTAAGTTATCTAATCTTGGCAATGTTGCTGACATAATAATAAATTTTATATTTAGTAATTTTGCATATTTATCAAACATTTCTATCATTTCTCTCCATATATTGTTGGAGTATGCTTGTATTTCATCTAAAATGACTACACTATTTATATAATTATATAAACTATAATTTTTTTCTTTTCCTATTCCAAACAATGTATTAAACAAATTAATATGTGATGTTATTATAATTGGATATTGATTAAATATATTTTTTGTATATACTGCTTCATAATCCAAGTTTTCATTTATGTCTTTTACCATAGAGGAAATTGAATTTATAACTACATAGTCTTGATATTTGTCAAAATACTTTTGAAAAGTATTATCAGTTTGTTCTATTATGTTATTAAAAGGAAATATATAATGAATAGAATCTATATTTTCATTATACTTATATAAAATTCTAGCTAAATTTATTGCCATATTTGTTTTACCAGAACCTGTGGGTGCTTCCAGATAAAATATATTTTTCTCTAAATTTTGTTTTAATGTTTTTTCCGATTCAAGAAACATATCGCTTCTTAATTTGTTGATTTCTTCTATTTCTATCTCTTTTTTTTCATATTTTCTGATTGTTTTTATTAATTCTGATTCTTCATATTTTTGAAATAAATTATTTTTTCTTTTTATTTCAAAATCAACATCTTGACCAGACATATAATCATATGTTGCATAAAAATCTGCTGTAATAATGCATGAGTATAGTAATTTACAAAGTATATACATTTCTATTGGCTCTATTTGTAAAACTTCTATTACTTTATTTATTTTACTTAAATCTAGTTGCTTTTCATATGCTTCTTTTTGTGGTTTTGGTATTTCAGGAATTTCTTTATTTTTTATACTATCTAATAATTCTCCTATCGATTCTAATTTGGTATGATGTCTTGATATAATATATCCAAAATAATATCCAGCATATATTACTGTTAATTTTTCTATTGAGCTTTTTTCTTTTTCTGTTTTTATCTTATTTAATACCGCATCTATATATATTCTTGCAGATAATGCTGCATGTGTGTCATCCATATTTTCCATTTTTATCGCTAAATCATTATTCATTTTATTTTTTTGAAATAATGGATTAATTTTTCCTATATCATGATAATATATTGCTTGTTTAAATAATGTATATAATTCCTCTGTCATTTTATTATTTGTATGAAATGTATTACATATTATGTTCCTTACTATTTCATCTAATTTTTTATTTTTTTCCATCCTTTCATAATATTGATAGGTTAAGTTTAGATGAGAAGCCAGTAGTTCCTTTGAACCACTGGCTTTTGTATGTGCATAATAAATATTATTTAATTGATTGATTAGATTTTCTATATATTCATTTTTCATAGATTACTCCCTCTTAAAAATAATATATATTTTTACCATTTACACTATATATATCTACATTATCTTTTACCTTTAGCTCTTGATTTGTATATATAAATTTAGAGAACTTACTATATCCTATTTTTTCATTTAATTCTACTGGCAATAATTCCTCATATAGATATTCCTTATTGGTTCGATTATCAAATCCTAATAATTCTTCTAATAAATTATCTTTTGGAATTGCAATTTTTTCTTCAAATAGACTATCTATATATGATGTTTCATTTACCTTATTAGCCTCTTCTATTTTTACATTTTTTATATCAGCAAAATGGTCATTTTTTCCTATATATGGTATATATTCACATTTTCTATTTATTAGATATTCCTTAATCTTCTTGTATTCTTCTGTCGCTGTTTCTAAAAGATAAATTGTCCAACTTGGTCTTTCTAGCCATTGCTCTTTAACAATTAAATTATTTCCTGCTTCTTTTGATGCATATCCTACTGAATTATTAAATGTTTGAATTTTTCTCGAATAATTTTCTTCTTTTATGTTTGCCACAATTCCTATTTTCATATTTTTTAAATTTTCATAAAACTCTGGCAAATTATTTACTGGCTTACCTAAATTTTTTTGAAGTGAATAATAATTATATCCGTTTAATCCAATAATTGCACCTAATAATCCCAAGAGCATAATTTTATGAGGGAAATTATATGTATAATATGTTTCATTACTATCTGGCTTTTTTATAATTGCCATTGAAGATGTTAATTCAAACTTTATAGTTTCCATTTTTATTACCATTCCTTTCTCAAGGCACAAATCTGGTTGGAAAAAATTTAATTTTTTCCTTACTCTTTCTAAAATAGATTCTTCACAATATCTCCTTCTTTTGCTCCTATCAATTCTGTTGTATATGTGTTATAATAAATTTCTACTTTTTCTATCTCTGATTTTACTTTCTCTTGATTTAATATTTCTTCTAATTCTGTTATATCTATTACATCCTTTTCTTCTTGTTTTTTAAATTGAATATATTGGTCTAAATTTGCTAAATATAATTTACTATTTTCTTTACATTCTATAAAGATTGCAAATTCATTTTCACAACCAACTTTACTATTTGTGTTATATGCTGTTGCTGCAATTAAACATCCTTTTTTAAATTTTTCATAACTTTCTTTTGTATATCCTTCTAAATCTTCTATTTCATTTGTATATATATCATAATTTTGTGGATTTACTGAAAAAGGATAAAAATAATGTGCCTCATTTGATACTATTTTCTTACCAATTGATGTATTTTGAGCCGTATCCTTTTTAGTTGCATCTACAAATGGTGATAATATATCTATAATTTCTACACTTGAATCTTCGTATTTATTTAATCCTTGTCCTATTTGAACTGCACCTGTAATACTCATATTATTTGAACCTTCTGCAAATGTTGCTCCAAAATTTTGAACATCAATGGCTGAAAATAAGTCTTTTAATAATTCTTTTTTATCTTTTATAGATTTTACTTCTTTTCCAAACAATTGCTCAAATCTCTCTGCCAATGTTCTTGCTTGTAAATTTCCTTTTTCGTTTTTATAAGATTTGATATACAATACCTTTTCTCCTTCACTTTCCCACATTTTCTTTATAGGATACTTAAAAGCTTTATCACTTCCAAAGATATTACCATCAGATGTTGTTTTTGGTCTTCCTGTAAAATCAGCATTCCAATTCGCTAGTTTACTCTTTATTCCGATAACTCCGTATACTCTGTTATTTTTCTTCTCCATTTTCATTACCTCCATTATTTAAATTTTCTTGTTTTGAATAAAACAAATTATCTGCTAATAATCCTGCCAATATGATTTTTTTATTTTCCTTTATTTTGGTCTCTGGTTCTTGTAATAATATTTGTGATAATATGTTATTAAATTTAGGATATTTTAAATAAATATTATAATTGTATTTTTGATATAGAAATTCTATTTCATCTTTTAATTTTTTTATTGTATTTGCTTTTAAAAATGGTTCTGTTACATCTTGTGTTAACTTTTCTGCTTTACTTTGATTTAATAAATAGTATACGACTTGTCCGGCTAAGAAATAATATTGTTCATCTGTTGTTATTTGTCCTTCTTGTCTTATGATTTCTTCACATTCATTTTGAAGATTATTTAATTTCATTCCCTCATCCTCTCCTTTTTTATTAAAATATTGTTTATATGCTATCCATAAATTAAATGCTTTTCTTGGATTATAGATATACCTTCTTTTCTGATCTAAATTTTCTACATACATTTTTTCTATAATTTCTATTGCTAATTTATCTAATTCATTGATAAAATTTTCTGGATTTTCTTCTTCAAATAATTCTAAAAATATTGGACTATATTGCTTTAACACTTCTTTCTTCCAATTTGACAACATTAATTTAGAGATTCTTTGTTCATAGTCATTATAAGCATCTTTAATATAATTTTTCGTACTTTCCTCATTCTCTGCAAACCATATATTACTTGTATACCATCTTAATCCATATATATTTTCTGTCTGAAACACAATTGGTTGTCCTTTTTCTAAATAATTTTTACATACAAATTCTCTTATTTTCGTATTGTATTTGCTTGTATATCTAAAGTCATCAATTCTTGCATTTCCATTATTTCCAGCAACTTTTATGATATATGTATTCTTATCTTTTATTTCTTCCTCTTCTTTTGGAATTCCATGGAATTTCCAATCTACTGGTAATTTTAATAAATCTTTTCCCGCCGCATTGTTATATAACCAAATATACATTTTATTCATTAACTCTATATCTATATCATTTACAAATGATCCTACTTTAAATGGTGTTGATTTTAATTCTAAATATGGCTTTTTATTATTCAATCCAAAGTTATAATTGTTAGAACCATATGTTGCTTCACCAATTTTTATATTATTATCATTTGTATTAAATAACTTTACTTTAATATATATATTTGCTACTCTTTTATATTCTTCTATATCTTTTTTTAAAAATATTTTAATCCATATTTCTTTTGGTAATTCTTCTTTTTTCAAATCTTGATATACCTTATCAAATGCTGTTAATATTCGTTTTTCATTTGTTTTTATTTCTTCTTCTGTATACTTATCTTTTATTAACATTTCTTCTTTTTTATCATTTCCTAATTTCATAAGTGATTTATAATATTTATCTATTCCTTTTTTAAAAACTTCTACTGGCACTGCATCTTTTATTGCATCCTTATTACATATTCCTAGTACGCTTTTGTTTTTAAAAAATAATGTATAGATATTATTGCTACAAATCTTTTTTAACATTGTATATTTCTTATTATCTATTTCTTCTATATAATTTGTATCTAAAGCTTTGTTAGATGCTAAGTATTTACTATAAAAATCTCTAATCCTTATGTATTTTTCTAATTCATAATTATCTGACTGTCCTTTTAAAACTTGCAATTTTTGAAAATTGTTTTCCTCATCAAATACATAATAATATCCATCCCCTAATTTATATGTATCTATAATAACATTATCATCTTGAAAATATTTTTTAAATGTATTTAATAAATCATAGGTCATTTCTTCACCTCCTATCTTGCCTTACAAAAGCCGAATCCTTGACTGTTCTTTTCTAATATTCCTGTTGATAAAATTAAATATGCTAAATTTTGTGACATTGGATCTTCTTTTATTTGAACTTCAAATTTATTACCTAATATATTTATATTTTTATATGGTATTTTTACAGGTTTTCTATTTATCTTTTTGATATTTTCTATAAAGTCCATATTTATCTCTGTATGATATATGTTCTTATATTTCTTTTGTGTATTTGCCAAAATTCTATTTTTTACTAAATTCATATCTTCCTTTATGTCATAATCACCTTTTTCTGTAGTAATGATTGCTGGTGTTAATGTAATTAATTTTTTTATATTTCTTTGAGTTCCTGTTTGAAAATTAATTTGTATGACTTTAAAATCTTCATTTTCTGTAGTTTCTAATACTTGCTTTAGTTTTATCATTTTTTCGAATTCAATTCCTCTAAGATCAAAAGTATATAAATTGCCTTTTTTATATACTGTGTCTTTTTCAATTGGATATAAATTACAAAACACATAATTTTTATATGTATTTTCTTCATGTAGTTTTTTTAGAATTAAATCTTTTAACATTGCATAAGCTATTAAATTTGATATTTTTTCATATGTCTCCACACTTTCTATGCTTTGTTTTAACAATACTGTTACTTTTAAATTGTAATATTTCAAAATATCACTTCCTTTTTAATTTTTACTTTGTTATTATATCATATTTATTTGTTTCTTCTTGTCGAAATTTGTCGTTTTATGATTTTTTATTTAAATATATTCTATTTTTTAACTTTCAAAAGCTAATTTGTTAATTTATAACTAACAATATAACAATCTATTTACAATGTAGCTTTCATAAATAATCATGTTTAGTTTTCTATAAAAATAATTCAAGTATACTAATAAGCCTCTCAATTACATAAAGAAAAATCGACATATTTCCAAAAAAGAAGTCGATTTTCTTTACATTTAAAAATAATTAAGCAAAATATCAAATTACTTTTTAATTTTTATTATATATCCATTTTTTATTTGACTCATTTAATAATTATTTGCCAACCATAAAATGACAACCATACTTATGTATAGAAATACACATATACTAACTCCAACAATTCCTGTAACTAATCCAGATTTTCCAAGTCTACTTCCTGTTTTCTTGGTACTCTTTGCTCCTAAAACAATTGCCAATATTCCTGCTGGCAAGCTAATATAATAAAACAATCCTAATAAAATTGATATAATTCCTAATACTAATGAACTAACTCCTGCTGCTGATTTTTTTCTATTTTCTTCCATATTTACTAATCCTCCTTTATTTTCAATTGACTAATTTCTTGTAAATCATCTAAGCTATTTACTTTAATATAATCTTCTGAGACAGTATACAAATTATCATCTATATATAATCCTCTTAATAATCTTGATGTATTATAATAAGAATATTTACTCTTTGTTTTATCATGTGTAATCGTTCCTTTTAATGTAAATCCATCTGTAAGATTGATATTATATACAAAATATCCTTCAGAAACATATTCTTTTTTATAATTTGTATAAGAATTCACTATTGATTCATACTCATCTGATGAGTTTTCTATCTCAAAATCTTCTGTATAATTATTAACAGGTATTGCTAATAATTCTTTTTCTTTTGAGAATAATAATGCTTTATGATTTGTCAAAATAGCTGATGTTGTTTTACTGTCTCCTATGATTGTATCTGAAATTTGAATTGGATTATTAACATCTGTTACATCAAATAATGCCATTTTCATTCCTGTAATAGTAGCTGTTGTTGATCTAACTCTTCCTGATGAATCTCTGTTAACTTTTTCTTCTGTTTGCATTCCAATTCCTATCAAATGATTTTCATCATAAGGATGCAAATATGTACTATATCCTGGTATTTTTAATTCTCCTAAAACTTGTGGATTTTCTGGATTGCTTAAATCTATTACAAATAGTGGATCAATTGTTTTATATGTCACAAGATATGCTCTATCCCCTAAAAATCTAGAAGAATACATTTTTTCCCCTTCTGCTAATTTTTCAGTTTCTCCTATTTTTTTCATTTCATCATTAAATATAA
>ERZ1643249.4936-NODE-4936-length-10915-cov-3.188029_pt1 | contig 10915 bp, 11 predicted proteins | sample MGYA00579263_ERZ1643249 | MGnify/ENA primary metagenome ERZ1643249 (study PRJEB29033, sample SAMEA4952264) | chicken gut metagenome | biome: Broiler Chicken; feature: Gastrointestinal Tract; material: Caecum | place: Ireland | collected 2018 | study: Broiler...
CCAATTTTTCTTTTTTTTTGTTTTTCTCCTTTCCCACGCAAGATATAATCAGAACACAATCGGCGACGCAAAATTCCGCAGCCGCTCCACCGCGCTCCAGGCCGCGATGGCCGCTGTGGAGGAATAAATATCCACCACTGCCTTCACGCCCCCGGCCTGGGCCGTGATCTTGTGGTCGTCCCCCACCATGCCCGGCACGCTGTAAATCTCCATGCCCGTATGGGCAGGCCCTGCCGTAGCCAGGGAGGCTGCGCTGGACACATTTACCTTGGTGGGAAGCAGGCCGATGGCCTCCTCGGCGCTCCCGGCAAACACACGGCTCTCCTGCTCATCCTCCATCAAATGCTCCTTAAAAATAGGCGTGCCCTGCAGGGAGGCCGGCCCCTTTTTCGTCCGCATCCGGGCTTCCAGTTCTCCCTCCCCCGCGGCGCTCATGAGAGCCACGGTCCGCAGCACATCAAAACCTCCCACAGCGCCGGAAAGAATATGTATCCGCCGCCCCCGGGCCGCCGCGCAAGTTTTCATCCTCTCATAAAATGCCTCATCCGCAAAAGCCCCGATGGAAAGCGCCAAAAAATCCGCGCCGCCCAAAAGCACCGCCTCCCCAAAGCGCTTCACCGCCTCTACGGAAGCAGCCTCCACCACATAATCCGGCTTTTCCTCCAGCAGCTCCTCTATCGAAAAGCAGGCCCTGCAGCCCGCCCGGCCCGCGAGGGCCTCCGTTTTTTCCCGGCTGCGCCCCAGGATGCCGGTGAACCGGTAGCCCTCCAGAAAGCCCTTCTCCCAGGCGTCCGCGATAATCCCGGCCAGGTAGCCGTTTCCAATAACTGCAAGCTTTTTGGTCTCCATTTGTTCCTCCTTTTGCTGCCGGCTGCGTCCATGGACAGACAGCAGCATCCATATTCTATTAGACGTTCATACGGGCAGCGAAATCCGCAACCGTCCGTTCATCCATTTCCAACGTTGCCTTTAGAAGCCGTCGGGACTGATTCAGCAGCTTGGACACCGCTCCCCAGGAAAGTTTTTTCACCGTATCAGCAAATTCCTCCCGTATCTCCCGGTTAGGAATCCGCACGCTTCCGTTCTCGTACGTCAGATATCCCATATGGATCAGCGCGGTAAGAACCTCGTCCTTATTTTGAAAACTGTCCAAATCATTGGAAAACCCCAGCACACTGATAGGCGCCTGTTCCCCCGCCAGCAGCTCCGCCACCGTGCTTCCCAGCCCGTCAAAATCCATTGTAATATACTCCTCCAACTCGGAATATCCGCCGGTTTTATTCCAATAATCCCTGCACACTCCCTCCTCCAGGGCCTCCACCACGGAACGGGGATTCAAAATAAATCCCGTACCTGCCAAATAATATCCGTCATACCACTCCCGCACTTCTTCCAGCCGCAGGGTTCGAAATTGCGCGCACAGCTTTTTTGTCTCCTCCACAGTAAAGCCAAAAAAGGGGCCCAGTTTTTTCGGCTCTAAAATGGTATATTCCCGGAACATATTGAGGGCGGAACCCGTATTGTATTTCTTGATCGGCAGAATACCCGTCATGTACACAAGCTCCACATACGTCTTATCCTTAAAAAGCATGCGCAGAAAGCTGAGAAACTCCTCCTGCTCCTGTTTTCTGCCTTTTTTCAGCCGGAATACGCAGTCCCATTCATCAATCAGGAAAATAAATTTTTCACCTGTGGCTTGCTGCACCATATCAAATGCCAGCGGAAGATCCGCATGTTCCGGGCATACGTTTGGAAACGTGTTCCGTAAATCCTGAAGAAGATATCCGCTCAAACGTTCAATTCCCTCATGAATCGTTCCGTTATTTTCAAAATAATCGTTAAAATTAATGCAGACGGTATTATGCGCGTTCAGATGCTTATGATAATTCAAGGTATGTTTTATTTCAAGACTGCAGAACAGGTCATCCGTATGGATTCCTCTTGTATAATAGGCCGCCAGCATCTCCAGCGCCATCGTCTTCCCAAACCTGCGCGGCCGGCTCACGCAGAATCCATTTTTCCTTTGTTGAGAGCTTTTCATTTACAAAATCAATCAAGAGCGATTTGTCCACGAAAATGCTTCCGTTTATGGACTCTTTAAAACCGTCCGCGCTGTTTCTCCTGTTTAGGAAGTAGGAATATCCCTTCAATTTTCTCCCCTCCTCACTCCAGCTTCTTAACCAATTTCTCCAGCCCTTCCCTGACCTCCATCAGCCTCCCCACCTCATCCAGATAATCCGGCGAAAGGCGGGACCAGACGGGCGCGGGGAGCTCGTCGATTTTTTCCCCTATAAACGCGATTTCCTTCGCCAGAGAGCTCCGTATCTCTTCCCGCACGTCCTCCAGGCGCTCCCAATCATTCCGGTCCTCCTGTCCGCTCTCCCCGCCGCTGTCCTGAACTATTTTCCCATCGGCCTGCGTCTTCTCCCCATTCTTCTCATTCGTCTCCGCGGCCAGACGGTAACATCCCCGATCCACGCGCTCCAATACGCCGCTTCTGTACAGTCCCCCAATGGCCCCTGAAAAATGATCCGTATTGTAATCTGTCCCTGCCGTCAGCCCCTCGCGTTCCTTCAGAAGCTGACGGATTTCTTCATTTTCCCGCTGCTTTCCGTCCTGCATGATGCGGGAGATTGCCGCTTTTAAACGTTCGTTTGTACTTATCTCCTTTCCCATCTTTTCCTCCTCCGCTGTGCGGGCGCTGTCTCTGTCCCCCGCCGTCCTGAACTGTTACGTATAATTGTATTTAATCATACGTTTTCTGCCCTGTCAATAGAGCCGAAGAAACCAGCCGTCATCCGGGCCGATGCAAAAAACTCCCTTCCGGCCAGCAGATGTCTTTTCAAATCATTCATCCGCTTCTCCGGAAGGGAGTCTTTCGTTTCTGCCGGCTAAATCCCGGCAAGCTCCTTCATCCGTTCAATTTCTTCCGTTTGAACGTCAATAATATTCTGTGCCAGCTCACGTATCTCGTCATATTCCGTATACTCCAAAATATCTTCCGCCATATCCGCCGCCATCTGGTGGTGCATGATCATCCCCTCCGCAAATGCCTGGTCAATGTTCTCCGCCGCGGTATGGCCCGTGTGATGGGACATGCCGTCCGCGCCGAACATCTTGCTGTACTCTTCCAGATACTGCGTCTCCTTCTCCGGATCCTCCTCTCCGTCCGCCTCGTACTGCTTTAAGAGCTCATTCATCTGATCCAGCTCTTTTTTCTGCGCCGTTATGATGTCACGGGCCATGTCCTCCAGCTCCGGAATTTCCCCGCCGTATTTCAGATAGCTCTCCGACATGGATACGGCGGCCTCATGGTGCGGGATCATCCCTTTGAGGAAATCCACGGAGGCGCTTCCCGAGCTCTCCCGTATGAGCATTTCATCCTCCATCCCCATCATGATGGACGCCTGCTCCGTCAGATATTTGTCCAGAGCATTTCCTCCGTTTAACGCATCGTTTAAATGGTCGTGGCCCGAGGCGTCCGCTGTGCTCTCCTCGCCGGACGGGCTCGCGTCTCCCTGGGAGGTTGTCTCCCCGGAGGGGCCCTCGCCTCCCTGGGCGCTCATCTCCCCGGAGGAGCCGGCTTCGGACTGTGTCCCGTTCTCTCCCTCCCCCTCCGCATTTGCGCATCGGGTCATCACATATGCCGCAATCACAATGGCAATCAATACCGCTGCGGCAACTCCTATTTTTCGAATCCACTGGTTGTCCTTCATAATATTCATCTCCATTCCGTTGGACAGTATCCGCAGATAGTATCCGCAGGCGGGCGGCAAATTATGCATGGAAGCAGATTTACGCAGACTTTACACGGATTTTTCCCAAACTTTCCATCCGTTCTGCAAGTCTATGTTATGATAAATATGATGAAATGGTACCCACAGTGAACAAGGAACTATACAGCGCCTGAGCTCCGCAGGAGTTCAGCGTCTTGGAAGGGGGCATATTATGGAAGACAAACGCCAAAACGGCAGAGGCGAATCCGCCAAAACCCAGGAAAAACGCCGCGAGGACAAGCGCTGCGAAGAAAAGCGCTGGGAGGAGAAGCGCCGCGAGGAGGAAGAACAGGACAGCGGAGCCGGAAAAAAGGGGGCTGTTCTGGCTTTCATCAGCCTTTTGCTCGCCGCGGCAGGACTTGCCTCTCCCCTCTTGGTCACAAAAGCTTCCTTGGGAATCACAGGATTTATGACCGGATGCATCTCCTGTATGTTTCGGCGAAAGCATAGGGCGTTTTCCTATCTCGCCATCCTGCTCTCCCTGTGCGCCATTGGACTCTCCTTCTTTTCCCCGGCACTGTCCTTTTACGGAACTTCCGGCGGCGAAAGTTTCCGCGGCATATCGGCGGAATCCCCCGGTTCAGCAGAGAACGCAGCGGACAGCCTGGCCAAAGATGCGGCGTCCCCCGGTATGCCCGAAGGGCAGACACAGCCGGAAACAGAAGCGCCGGACTTAAAAGCATCCGTTTCCTATGCGGCATATACGCTGCCAAAAGAGCTCCTTTTCCTCTTTGTAAATGACAGCACCGACGCCATTGATATTGACGGAAGCATTGTTTTCTTTGATGAAAGCGGAGAAATGCTTTCCATCGAACGCTGCTATATACAGAGCCTCGAGCCAGGCGAACGTTCGATTGGAACCGTACTGCTTCCTCACGACCAGGAATACAATACGGTTCCCTATGACCGTTACGAATTTGAATTTAACGTCAACGAAACCAGCGAATCCGTATTCCGTAAAAATTACGGAAAAGAATTTTCTATTACGTCCAACGTAGGGGTAGAGGGTACGGTTCTCGTCATGGCCGAAAATCCCACCGGCCGGACATTTTCCCGCGTATCTTTAGCCTGCCTCTATTACCGGAACGGAGAAGTAGTTGGATATTCTACGAATACGCTGTTTGATTTTGAAAATACGGCGGCCTTTGAATTCTATCTCATCAGAGACGAGAACGGGGAGCCCCTGGCCTTCGACAATTATGAGATACTGGTGCTGGAGACGGATGAGGAGTGATATCCTTGACCAAAATCCCCTCTTGCCCAATTCCCCATTCTATGCTATAGTAGTCCCAGAATACAGGAAAGGGAGGTGGCTTGATGACGGCTATTCGCTGAATATCGGACAATAAACAATTTCTCATCTTACGTATACACTGCGATGAGCTTTTTTGTTGTACCTATTTGCGGATAGATTCGTCAGGCTGGCTTTCTTTCAGGCGCTTTTTAGAGTGTGGGGAAATTCTGATCAATTTTCAGACACACTTGCGGCTGCTCCTTTTTGATTGCAAAAAACAGCTGGTGACAGCTGCAGATAGGTCTGTGCGGATAACTCATCGAGATGGGTTATCCGTTTTTTTATGCCCAAGGAGAGTAAAACCAATGAACCAAATAGAATACACTTACAAATGTCCCGTCTGCGTATGGGAGCCCCCTGAAACAGCGGCCGGCGGCTCCTGGGATCACTGTCCCAACTGCCTGTCCGGCACGCACGGCCCATGCGGAGGCATCCTGGAGCCCATCGGCGTGTGGGTGAGAAAAAACGGCGAATGGGCCATCCTGCACCGGTGCACGGTCTGCGGCAAGATAAGCTCCAACCGGATTGCAGCGGATGACAATCCCATGCGGCTCATGGCTCTCGCCATGCGCCCCTTTGGCAGCGGGGCCATTTCCCAGAACCATATTCAGCAGATGATCCGCACTATGGAGGATTAGAGTGGGTTTGAAAATTACTTTCTGCCAGATATGCGGTTCACTTTGCGGGGCACCGAAGGCGCCGGCTCAATATGCCATTCAGTCGGCGCCTCTGCTTTCGTTCTATGGTTTCTCCGCTATCACTCTGCATCTCTTCTTGTAAAAAGCAATCCCATATTTTAAAACTTTCTCCATCCCGTCATCTTTAAGCGCGTCCGCATACCGCTTCTCATCTATCTGCTTTAACGCCCTATGGCATGCACCGTCCAGGGCTCCGTTCTCCGCGTATTTCAGCTCAATGACAATTCCCACAAGACGTTCTTCATCCTCAATCCGAATATCACAATATCCCTCGCCTGCCTCTGCATTTGAGCTGACATACCAGCTTGGCTCTTGGCCTAGAAGCCCCAGAAGCACGCCGTGGTAGAAGCTTTCTCTGCGGGAACCGGTATCCCGGATACTGATTGTCCGCCGAAGCCAGCCATTCAGCTGTTCTTCCACTGCCGCCGCATTTCCTTCCAGCAAAGCTTCCCGCAGAGAGAAAAGCTTCTCCTTTTCCCCCGCAGCCAGCTCTTCAAACCATTGCCAAATCTGGCTTGTAAAAATACCCCTGATTTCCTTATTGGGTATCACCAGATCAACCGTTTTCCCCTCATCCGTTCCGATCATTGTGAGATAACCTGTCATAAACAGGACACTCCATATATTGTCGGCAGAGCTCTCCAAATCCCGGTATGTCAGCTCCGGACGTATGCTCTTTTGAATGCTTCCGCCGGCGATCAGCACTTCCAGCTCCCGTTTTGTGGCTGCGGACGCTTTGCCAAGCAGGGATCGTACAATATCATTTCCGCTGGTATTCGACCAATAATCCTTTGGCCGCGCTTTCGGATTCACCCTAAGATCCGCGCAGTAGTTCACCACATCCCATGGGCAGTAAACTTCCGCATCCCCAAATCGATAGCCGTCATACCATTCTTTGACCGTATCATAGGATGTCATCCACCCATAATAAGCAAGCATTTCCCGGACTTCCTGATCCGTAAAGCCAAAGCATTCATCAAAAAAACTGTCCATGATTGTAAGGACGCGCAGATTGTTTAAACCGGTGAAAATACTGTCTTTAGAAATACGCAGGCACCCTGTAAGCACTGCAAACTGCAGGCTTTCATTTGTTTTCAGAGCCTGCGAGAGCACTCCGCGGATCAGGCTTACCATTTCATCGTAATACCCATTCTGATATGCCTTATCCAAAGGTACATCATACTCATCTATGAGAAGAATTACATTCTTATCAAAATGCCTTGCAAGGAGCCGGGACAAGGTAAGGAGGCTGTTTCGAAGCGTTTCGTCCGACATGGATGAAATCGAATTTGTCTCCCCATCCCCCCACAAAAGCCTTCGGTAGCTCTCCTTTTCCCGCTTATCCAACTTCTCGCTCTTTTCCAAGAAGGCAAAGCGCGCAGCCTCATTTCCAATTTCCGAACACAGCATATCCCTGGCCGCTTGAAAGCTCCGCCCATCTACACATTTTAATGTGAGAGAAATTACCGGAAACTGTCCCATGTACTGCTTACACAGTTCCTCTTTCTCCATTATTTTTAGTCCCTTAAACAGTTCCGTATCGCATCCCAATTCAAAAAATGCCTTCAGCATACTCATATTCAGAGATTTGCCAAAACGGCGTGGGCGAGCAAGTAGAGTAACCTGTGCACAGTTATAAAGCAAATTGCTGATAAGCTCCGTCTTATCTACATAATAATAATTTTCCCTGCGAATTCTCGAGAAACTCTCAATCCCAATCGGAAGCATTTTTTCATTTCCATTCACCGCATTTCACCTCTTTCCCCGACGTTTTTCCATCTGCATTCAGTCTATCATGTACAAGAAAATTTCACAAGGGTCAAACAGGAAACGTGCGTCTCCAGGCATACAAAAAAACCGGCGGCGACCTCCCAGGTCCCGCCGATGTATTTTTTAAAACTTAAGCAGCTTCTCCACGTCCCCTTTCATCACCGTGGCTCCGCCAATCTTCACGCTTCGCGTCACATCCACCATCGTCATACCGTTAAATTCGGAAACCTGGCGTTCCTCCGTGCGCTCCTTGCAGTTGCTGCGGATATAGCCAAGAACTTCTTCCTCCCTGTCCTTCTCAATGCAGACCATCAGGGTCACATTGGGCTTATTGAGGTAGAGTCCCGTGGTACAGAAACGGGTGGCGTGAATCTTATTCCTTATAAAATCCCGGGACAGCCCCGGATAATCCTCCTCCTGAACAATAATAATCAAAAGCTCCATAGGTGCTCCTTTCCTGCGCGCATGCCCTGCAGATAATTGTTCCAGACGGACGGCACCTACTTTTGCTCCTGTTTTCCCGCCGTCCTGAACTGTTACGGCCTATTATAAAGCTTTCTCTCCCCATCTTCAAGTTAAAATGCAGTAAACGTTCCCCCTACAGCAATCCCTTTGAAAGGGCCGGCAGCTCATACTCCGCCGGCCCTTTCGCGCGGTCATTCCTTTTCGTCAAACACAATAATCTTGCCGGGATTTAAAATAAGTTTCTCATCAAACGCCAGCTTGATGGACTGGTAGAGCTTGTACATCCGCTCCCCCACAAAGGGCTTTAAATACTCCAGACGGCCGTTTCCAATGCCGTGCTCGCCCGAGAGCTGCCCGCCGAACTCCTTGGACACCGCATAGAGCTCTTTTAAGCAGGCCTGGGTTCCCGTGTGCCATGCCTCGTCGCTCATTTCCGGGCCCCGGAGCATCTCCGTATGGATATTTCCGTCGCCCGCATGGCCGCAGGGTTCCACCCGGATGCCGTGCTTCTGGCCAATCGCCTTGGCAAGCCGCACATAATCCGCGATGCGGGACCGGGGCACAACCACATCGCACTCCTCCTGGGCTACGCTCTCCGCTTTCATGCCTTCCAGGATCGCCCCCCGGACGGACCACACGGAAGCCGCCCGCTCCGGCGTATCCGCGATATACACATCGATGGCGCCGGCCTCCAGGGCGCCCTCTGCAGCCTCGTTGCAGGCAGAGAGAAGTTCCTGCTCGCTTCCCGCGTCGTACATGACAATGAGCACTGCTTCTCCCTCCTTGACCGGGAGCATCTTGCGGAGATTGCGCTCCACGATATCAATGAGCTCCCGCTCCAAAAACTCAATGGCCGTGGGAACCGCGCTCATCTGCAGGAGCCTGGGCACCATGTCAATGCACTCCGCCAGGCTGTTGAAAGGCATCACCATGGTGCGGCTGAACTTGGGCGCCGGCAGAAGCTTTAAGGTAACTTCTGTCAGGATGCACAGGGTTCCCTCGGAGCCGATCACCAGATCCTTGATATCATATCCCGTTGTATTCTTCACCACATTGGAGGAGAACTGCACCAGAGATCCGTCCGGAAGAACCGCCTCAATGCAGCGGACAAAATCTCTTGTAAGCCCATAGCGCACCGCGCGCATGCCTCCTGCGTTGGTGATTACATTTCCTCCGATGGAGGCTGTCCGCTCGCCGGGATCCGGCGGATAGAAGAGCCCCTCCGCCGCGGCTGCCGCCGCCACATCCGTGAGCAGCATGCCTGGCTGCACCGTGATGGTCATATTGGCCTTGTCCAGGCAGACGATCTTATTCATCTTCATCACAGAGAGAAGAATCCCGCCGTACTTGCAGTTTGCGCCGCCGGCCAGGCCCGTGCCGGCCCCGCGCACCACCACGGGAATATTCTGCTCATAGGCATATTTCATGATGGCGCAGATTTCCTCCTTGTCCAGAACCTCCACATAGAGTTCCGGCGGGAACACTCCGTACTCCGGCATCTCATCGTGATAATATTCCGGGGCAATGTCCTCCCCTACCCACACCCGTTCCGGGGCGGTCACCGCACGGATGGCGGCAAAATCTTCCTCTGTCATCTTCTTATAGGGAAATGGCATCTCACTCACCATCCTTTCTGTTCTTCAGTTCTTCCAGCAGCGCGGGCAGAACCTGATACAGATCGTCCTGCACGCAGATATTCGCGATCTTGAAAATAGGCGCCTCCGGATCGCTGTTCACCGCCACAATGCACTCGGAACCATCCATGCAGGCGGTAAACTGAATCGCCCCCGATACGCCGAAGGTGAGAATCAGCTTGGGCTTTACCGTTCGGCCGGAAAGTCCGATCTGATGAGCGGTGTCCCCGTATCCGGCTTCCACCATGGGACGGGTAAAGCAGAGCTGCCCGCCGAGCATCCCGGCCAGCTCCCGCAGGGAGTCAACGGCGTTCACCGCCCCGCGTCCGGCCACCACCAGCACATCTTCCTCCTCGATGGATTTCACGTGCTCCAGAACTTTGGAGGAGAGCACCTCAATCCCAGACTGCAGCATGCTGTCCGCGACCTTGCAGAGCGTGATCTTTCCCGCAGGATGCTCCGCCTTCTGCGCCTTGTCCATCACCTTATAGCGGACCGTGGCAAACTGGGGCCGGGACTCCGTGATAATGATCTGCGCCATAATATTTCCGCCGAATGCCGGACGGATCTGTACCATATCCGTATTGTCGCGCATCTCCAGCTTTGTGCAGTCCGCCGTAAGCCCGGTATGAAACCTTGTAGCCAGCCGCGGTGCAAGAGAACGGCCCAGGGATGTCCCGCCGATGAGAACCACCGACGGCCTTAAATGGGAGATGCAGTCTGCTGCCGCATCCGCGTAGCAGTCCGCCCGAAAGCCCTCAAACCCTTCATGTTCGTAGACAAACACCTCGTCCACACCGTATTCCACCATCTTCGCCGCATTCTCCGAGGTTCCCTTTCCGCCAACCATTACCCCATAAATCGGATAATTCACCTTGGCGGCAAGCTTTTTGGCCTCTCCGATCAGCTCCAGAACCACAGGGTGAAGCTTCCCCCTCTCCTGCTCCCCATAAACCAGGATTCCGTTCCACTTGCTCGTATCTGCGCCTCTGGCTTTCTGTTCAAAGTGCAGGGCATGACTGGGGCATTCCCGCACACAGATGCCGCACATCCGGCAATTTTCATTAACCGTGATTCCCTTCTCCCCCATGGAAATCGCTCCGAAGGGACATTTATCCGTACAGACGCCGCAAAGCGTGCACAGCTCTGAATCAAATTTTAAGAATTGCATCATTCGCTCCCCTTTATATGTATTTGCGTTCCGCAAGCATGGAAACAAGCTCCTGGGCCTTCTGCTGCGGATTTCCCTTTACGTACAGGTTGGATACCATTGCCTCC
>ERZ1643249.4937-NODE-4937-length-10914-cov-4.253338_pt1 | contig 10914 bp, 9 predicted proteins | sample MGYA00579263_ERZ1643249 | MGnify/ENA primary metagenome ERZ1643249 (study PRJEB29033, sample SAMEA4952264) | chicken gut metagenome | biome: Broiler Chicken; feature: Gastrointestinal Tract; material: Caecum | place: Ireland | collected 2018 | study: Broiler...
AATGTCGTCCTGATCCAGCAGTCGGTCCCGAATCAGATACACATCCTTGATATAAGGGCAGACCACCCGCACTCCCGCGATATCGAAGATGTGATTGCAGGCGGAAGTCAGAGACAGCTCCAGGTGCTTCTTCTCCAGTTTTCCCAGAATACTCTTTACCGACTTCAGCCGCGTGTCGATATGGTGAATCGGACACCGTTTTCCCCGGTATTTGAACTCGTCCTTGATGATGCTCATGCGGGTTGCCGTCACGTTCATAGCCGCGTTGTACATCCGAAGCACCGGATCCATGATATGGGAAAATTCCTCCTCCATATCGGCGATCCGCTTCATATCGTCCTGTACGCTGCTGTGGATGGGGACCAGTTCATTGAGCTGGAAAACTTCCTCCACCACGGTCTCCTCGTATTCCGCCGTCCCCTGGGATTCTTCCTGTCTGTCTTCCTGTGCAGGATACTCTGTTCTCGCCGCTGCCGCGGCACGCTTCTTCAACATAACTTACCTTCTCTCCATCCGCCGGCTTCCCGCCGCCGGGATTTTTCTCTGTTCTCCATTATAGCGGTTTCCCTCAAAAGATGCGTGAAGTTCCTATTAAGAATTTATTAAAATTATTTCATAAATAATGTCCAGTGTTGCCGCCCAATCACATTGACTTTCCCGTCAGATTGCACTAAAATGAATACATAAAAATGACAGAGAGGGGGTTTTCCTATGTATCCAGTCATTACTATCAGCAGAGAATTCGGAAGCGGAGGACACAGCATCGGGGAGAAGGTAGCAAAAAAGCTGAATATCCCCTTCCTTGATCAGGAGATCGTAAACCAGGTGGCGGAGGAGAGCGGCTATGCCCGGGAGATGGTCGAGGAGCAGGGCGAGCACGCGTCGGCGGCCAACAAGTGGTTCGATGTATCGGCAGCCAGCGCCATGTATTTCCAGAGTCCCCAGGACGAGATTTTCATCATCCAGAAGAAGGTCATTCTGGAGGCGGCGGCCAAAGGTCCCTGCGTGATCGTGGGACGCTGCGCGGACTACCTGCTGCGCAAGGCAGATATGAAATGTCTCAACGTCATGATCCACGCCGACATGGAGCACCGGAAGAAACGGGTGCTGGAGCGCTACGGAGAAGTGAAGGATGTCGGCATCGAAAAACGCATCCTGAAGAAAGACAAACAGCGCAAGACCTACTATCGCTATTACACCGATCAGGAGTGGGGCAGCTACCGCAACTATGATATCTCCCTGGACAGCGGCCGTCTGGGCGAGGATTACTGCGTGGAACTGATCTGCGCGCTGGCCGAGAAATTCAAGTAGATCGATAGCATGCACATATGGACGGAGTGGCTGTGAAACAGTCGCAATGAAATCCTCACGGGCGGCAGGTTTCCTGCCGCCCGTATCATTTCATGGAACTTTCGCATATACTAAAGGGAATCTCTCCCGGAATTTTTCGGGAAATAAAAGGAGCAATGGAACATCGTTATGTGCGGAATCGCTGGTTTTTGTAATTTTCAACAGGACTACCTCAGAGAAAAAGAACGGTGGGAGCAGGTGCTGACTGACATGCACGAAGCGCTGGCCCGCCGGGGAAACGACGCCCACGGTATCTGCCTCTGGAAGGAGGCCGGTCTCTCCCATGCCCGTCTCTCCATCCGGGATATCGCAAAGGGCTCCCAGCCCATGGTGCGCCACAGGCATGGCCACACCTGCGCCATCGTCTACAACGGAGAAATCTACAACACCGACGAGCTGATCCCTCCGCTGCTGTCCGCCGGGTATGTCTTTGACACCACCTCAGACACAGAGGTTATCCTCTACGCCTACATGTGCTACGGCGAGGATTTTGTTGAGCGGCTCAACGGCATCTTTGCCTTTGCCATCTGGGATGAGACTGAGAAAAAACTGCTTCTCTACCGGGACCGGGCCGGCACCAAGCCCCTGTTTTACACGCAGCTTGCCGACACTCTGATCTTCGGTTCCGAGCCAAAAGCCCTGTTCTGCTACCCCGGCTTTGTCCCGGAAATCAACGACGACGGACTGCGGGAAATTCTCGCCATCGGTCCTGCCCGCACTCCCGGATGCGGTGTCTTCAAACATCTTTCAGAAGTCCGCCCCGGCTGCTGCCTGCGCTTTACCCCGGAGGGCGCCAACGAACGCCAGTACTGGGAACTGACCGCGCGCGAGCACACCGATTCCTACCGTGAGACTGTGGAAAAGACCGGTTTTCTGGTAAGAGACGCCATCACCCGTCAGATGGTCTCGGATGTGCCCGTGTGCACCTTTCTCTCCGGCGGCATCGACTCCTCCATTGTGACTGCCGTGGCTGCAGCCTGTCTCCGGGAAAAGGGCGAGACCCTGAACACTTTCTCCTTCGATTTCCGGCAAAACGACATCTATTTTCAGTCCAACGCCTTCCAGCCGGAACAGGACCGTCCCTATGTGGATCAGATGCTGTCCTTCTGCCGGACCCGTCACACCTATCTGGAATGCGACGAGGTTACCCTGGCAGACGCTCTCTACGACGCGGTGGACGCCAAGGATCTGCCAGGCATGACCGACGTGGACGCCTCCATGCTCTACTTCTGCTCTCTGGTGGCAAAGCAGAATAAGGTTACCCTGACCGGAGAGTGCGCCGACGAAATTTTCGGGGGCTATCCCTGGTTTTACCGGAAGGAACTGATGGAGCGGGACGGATTTCCCTGGTCCGCGGACATCTCCGCCCGCACCGTCTTTCTGGATGCGGATCTAAAGCAGAGGCTTCATCTCGCCGAATACTCCTATGACCGCTATCAGGAATCCCTGGCAAAGGCTCCAAAACTGCCCGGCGAGAGTCCGGAGGCCTCCCGACGGCGGGCCGTAGCGTACCTGAACATCAAGTGGTTCATGCAGACGCTTCTTGACCGGATGGACCGCGCCAGCATGTACTCCGGTCTGGAAGCCCGGGTACCCTTCGCCGACCACCGGATCATGGAGTACGTCTTCAATGTGCCCTGGGAAATGAAGTACCAGAACGGTGTGGAGAAGACGCTGCTGCGGGACGCCTGCGCTGACCTGCTGCCGGAAACCCTTCTCCACCGGAAGAAGAGCCCCTATCCGAAAACCTATCATCCCGGTTACGAGAAGCTGCTAGTGGAGCGCCTTTCCGCCATTGTGGAAAATCCGAACGCCCCCGTCGCTCCGCTGATCGACAAAAAGAAGACAAAAAAATTCATGGCCTCCCACAAAGAACTGGGAAAGCCATGGTTCGGACAACTGATGGCAGGGCCCCAGTTGATGGCATATTTTATTCAGATCAATGACTGGATGGAGAAGTATCATCTGACGGTGTGACGCTCTCCTCCCAGAAAGCTACCGCGTATTCCAGCCAGCCCTCGGCCCTGGTGTTTACCGCCAGGCCGATGCCGTGGGGAAGGCCCCAGAACTGCTCATAGACATGCCGCACGCCCTCCCGCTTCAGCGCCTGGTTCAGCACCGCCGCGTGGTGGCTGGCCGGGACCAGCAGATCGTTGCTGCCGGCCATCATGTAGGTAGGCGGGTAATCCGGCGTGATATAGTTCTGCACGCAGAGGGAACTTCTGGTTTTCCGGCTGGCGTAAGGGCCGAACATAAAGAGGAGTCCGCGCTCGGAGAGCCAGATTCCGATCAGTCCCTTCCAGATGTTCCAGTAGGGATGATCCAGCCAGTGGTTCACGTTGGTCCAGGGATAGCCCAGAATCAACGCGCCGGGCTTTCGCACTCCGTATTTCGCATAGCCGTGTTCCTTTCCTCCGAAGACGCCGGCCAGATTACCCCCGGCAGAAAATCCGCAGATAGCGTAATCTTCCGGGTCCACGTTCAGCTCCTCGTGATGTTCCTCGATGCTCTTTACCGCCCGGGCAAGATCCTGCATGGGGGCGTAGCCGCCACAGTGAAAACCGGTGCGGTACTCCAGCACGAAAGCCGTATATCCCATCTCATTGAGCTTTGCCGCGATGGGATATCCCTCCTGCCCGGTCACACAATGGGCATAGCCGCCGCCGGGACAGACAATCACATACTTTCTCCGCTCCCCCGTATCGTTGGGAAAAATGGAGAGCCGAACCTCCCCCAGCGATTTTTTCTGACTGATCTCATCCATAGTGTACAGCGGCAACTGACGGAATCTGCCCTGCTCGATCAGTTGCTGTATTCTCTCCTTCCCGTATTTGACCGCCGTGGCTCTGTGCCGGATCACATACATCCGTATCACAGAATAGCAGGTCAGAAGAAAGGATAAAATCAGATAAATTTTTACAATATTTAAGAGGATTTCTCCTATCGTTTCTCCCGGAAGCATCGTTTACCTCCTCACAGCCAATTTCGTTCTACCTCTTCTCTCAATGCGCAGAACATGTCAAAGAAATCTTCCTTAGCCCTTTTTACAATATCAAGCGCTATATTCTCATTCTTTTTCATACAATATACGCCCTTCTCTTCGGATGGATTCCAACAACTCCTCCTGAATATTCCTGCCAAGATCTACAATATCAAATTTCAGCAGTGTGGACGTCTCCTCATCCACATCCAACGCAAAACGGACAAAATCTCCCCCTTCTACCGCCAAATCGATATCACTGGTTCTTCTGAAATCTCCCCGGGCACGGGAGCCAAATAAAATTACCCGATCCACATCATATTTTCGCGCCAACGCGCATATTTCCTGAATGACCTGTTCTCTGATTCCTGTATCTTCCATACTGTCTTCCCGCCTGCTTTTGCGAATCAGTATACCACATTACACCAAAAGAATCCAGCGCCCGACCTTTCCTGAAATAGCAGGAAGACTGACTAGCGTCGGTGTACAAGGGGCAACACGCCTCAAACCGTGCAATTTCGGTCATTTCTCGACCGTATTGTCCCTTTGTACACCGACGCTAGCAGCCCTCAATCTCTTTGATATTAAATTCGTTTCCCTGGATCAGATACGTATGCTCGCTGCCGCAGTGGGGGCAGATCTTCCCATGGGCCACCGTATCGTAGGTTCTGCGGCAGTCCTCACAGTAGGTTACCGCCGGGATGGTCTCCACCACAAGCAGTGTGTCCTCCAGCATTTCGCCCTCCCTTTTGACCGCCCATTTCCAGCAGTTCTGCAGATAGGATTCGATGACCGTGGAGACTTCCCCCAGTTCCAGCGTTACCGAGTGGATCTGCGTCAGGTCATTTTCCCGCGCCACATCCTTCACGGTATCGATTACCCGAAACACCACGCCCAGCTCATGCATCGCTCTTCTTCCCGCCTTTCAGCTTGATCCGGATGGCCTGCTTGATGCCGTAGGGAAGAATGTATTTCAGTTTGTCCTCGGCCTTGCGCATGGTGCTGCACTCCGGGTGCTCCCGGTAGAGATGGATCGCGTCAAACTCACACTTCGTAGTGCAGACGCCGCAGCCGATACAGCGGTTCTCATCCACCACCGAAGCTCCGCAGCTTAGGCAGCGGGCCGTCTCCTTTCTGACCTGCTCCTCGGTAAAGGTCAGCTTCGGATCCCGGAAAGATCTCTTCGCGTCGATGGATGCGTTCTTCCCGGGAATCTGCCGGCTGGAATTGTCGTACTCCTCCACCCGGATATTGTCCTTGTCCAGCTCGATAAAATCCCTGCGGTTGCGGCCGATGGTCAGGCTGCTGTGGGGCTGCACAAACTGATGGATGGAGATGGCTCCCTCCCGTCCGGCGGCGATGGCATCGATGGCAAACTTCGGTCCGGTGTAAACGTCGCCTCCCACAAAGATATCCGGTTCTGCGGTCTGATAGGTCAGCGGATCCGCCACGGCTCCATTGCCTCTGCCCAGCTCCACCTTCGAACCATCCAGCAGATCTCCCCATAGGATACTCTGTCCCACAGAGAGAATCACATGGCTGCAGGGAACCTCGATGGTGTCCTCCTCGTCGTAGACAGGGGCAAAACGCCCCTGCTCGTCGGTCACGGAGACACACTTCTTCAGCACAATACCGATCACTTTTCCATCCCGGCTCAGAATCTCCTTGGGTCCCCAGCCGCAGTGAATCGTTACCGCTTCCTCCTCGGCCTCGGCGATCTCCTCCTCCGAGGCGGGCATGGTATCCCGGCTCTCCAGACAATACATGGACACCGCGGATGCCCCGCACCGGGTACTGGTGCGCGCCGCGTCGATGGCAACGTTTCCGCCGCCGATAACCACCACGTCGCCGGAGAGCATCGTCGAAGCCTCCGCCTCCGCATCTTTTGTTCCAACCACATTCTGATCAGACAGCTCCATAGCTCTGCGCAGGAAATCCACTGCGGTCACAACACCGTCGGCGTCCTCTCCCGGCACACCGGTCTTTCTTCCGCCCTGACAGCCGATGGCGATATAGAATGCCTGATAGCCCTGAGCCCGCAGCTCCTCCAGCGTAATGTCCTTCCCGACCTCCACGCCGGTCTTTATGGTAACGCCCATGGCCTCGATCACTTCGATCTCCGCCGCCACCACATCCTTCTCCAGCTTGTAGGAGGGAATGCCGTAAACCAGCATGCCGCCGGCCTTCTCATTCTTCTCGAAGATCGTGGGGCGGTAACCTTTCTCCGCCAGATAGTAGGCGCAGGACAGTCCCGCCGGTCCTCCGCCGATGATGGCGATTTTGGTGTCGGCAAAGAAATTTTCATCCAGGGACGGAATGACCTTCTTCGAGATATAGCGGGTGGCCGCGTCCAGATCCCGCTGGGCGATGAATTTCTTTACCTCGTCGATGGCGATGGCCTGGTCGATGGTCCCTCTGGTGCAGGCATCCTCGCAGCGGCGGTTGCAGACCCGGCCGCAGACTGCCGGCAGCGGATTGTCCTTCTTGATCAGCGCCAGCGCGTCCTCGTATCTGCCCTGGGCCGCCATCTTCAGATAACCCTGCACCGCGATATGGGCCGGGCAGGCGGTCTTGCAGGGCGCAGTACCGGTCTCATAGCAGTTAATCCGGTTTTTGTCCCGGTAATCCTCGGTCCACATATGGGGACCCCAGGGCACCTCCGAGGGCAGCGGCTGTTTCGGATAGGTTACCTCACTGCCGTCCTTTTTACAGAGCTTCTGTCCCAGCTTTACCGCTCCCGCCGGGCAGGTCTCCACACATTTGCCGCAGGCCACGCAGTTTTCTTTCGTCACGCGGGCCACATAGGCGGACCGGGACATGTTCGGCGTGTTGAAAAGCTGGGAAGTCCGCAGCGCGTAGCAGACATTCACATTGCAGTTGCAGATGGCGAAAATCTTGTTCTCGCCGTCGATGTTGGTAATCTGGTGGACGAACCCGTTCTCCTCCGCCTGACGGAAAATCTCCAGGGCCTCCTCCTTCGTGATGTAGCGGCCTCCCTTGTCGGTCTCCACCACATAATCGGCCATATCGCCAACAGCCACGCACCAGCCCTCCGGGTCGTCGGCGCAGCCCTCGTCAAAGGTCTTGCGGGAACGGCGGCAGGAGCAGGGACTCGCCGCGTACTTGCCCTCGTATTTGTCCAGCCAGTGGGAAATATGCTCAATGGAGATGGACTCGCTCTCCATCTCGATGGCCTTCTCCACCGGAATCACGTGCATGCCGATGCCGGCGCCGCCCGGCGGCACCATGAAGGTTACCTTTTCCAGAGGGCGGCGGCTCATGCGCTCAAAGAACCGGCCCAGCTGGGGATGCTCTTCCAGCATTTTGTTGTTCATGTTGGAAAATTCCGCGCTGCCCGGCACAAACATGGGAAGCACATACTGTTTCTCGTGGCGCGGATTTTCCCAGTTGTACTCGATCACGCCGTTGTAGGCCAGTTTTTCCAGGATCTCCTCCACATACTCCCTGTTTTTTCCGCTGATGCGCACCATATCCTCCAGAGTTTTGGGCTTGCGCTTTTCCATCAGAAGCGCCATCTCCGCCATCTCGTCAGTACACATCATAGAAAGACCGATGTACTCCGGCGACTCCTTGTCGATCTTTTCCAGGCCCAGCACCACCGGCGTCCGGTCCGTGATGAGTTTCGCCAGCTTAGCGATGGGCTCCCGGAAAGGTTCCTCCGGGTTCGGGTTACGGAATAAAGGATCTGCCATATTTTTTTCCTCCCAATACATTCGATTATGTTCTGCTGCGCCTGTTCTGACGCAGCCCCATGCTCCTCTCAGCTTCCCGCAGAAGCCCCCTCAAGGGCTTTCACGCCTCTTCCTGCCACCGGCGCACCTGATCGCTCAGCCAGCCGGCCCAGGCTTCCACACCTTCTCCCGTCTTTGCGGAGAGAAAAAAGATCTCCGTCTTCGGGTTCAGCTTACGGATCCGCTCCGCCACAGCCTCCCTACTGAAATCGTCAAAAACACAGAGGGTATCACACTTGTTGATAACCACCGCGTCGCAGACGGAAAACATCAGCGGATATTTCAGCGGCTTGTCGTCCCCCTCCGGCACCGAGAGAATCATGGCGTTCTTCACGCTGCCGGTGTCAAACTCCGCAGGGCAGACCAGATTTCCCACATTTTCCAGCACCACCAGATCCAGGTCATCCACCCCGAGTTCCCGGATGCCCTGGCGGGTCATATCTGCGTCCAGATGGCACATGCCCCCGGTGTGAATCTGGATCGAGGGCACGCCCTCGGCGGCGATGGTTTTCGCGTCCACCTCCGAATCGATGTCCGCCTCCATAATCCCCATGGCCAGATCCCCCTTCAGCAGACGGATGGTCTGCCGCAGGAGCGTCGTCTTTCCGGCCCCCGGAGAGGACATCAGATTCAGAAGGAAGGTCCCCTTCTCCTTCAGTTCCCCGCGCAGCTTTTCGGCGTCCGCGTCGTTGTCCGCGAAAATGCTGCGCTTTACCTCAATAACCTTGTACTTCTCCATAGCCACCCCCTGTCCTGTCAGATTCCGCTGTCCGTTACTCCAGCGCCTGTGCCAGATCCGCGATCAGATCCTCCTTGGATTCCAGGCCGCAGCTCATGCGGATCAGCTCCGCCGGCACACCGGCCTCGATCAGCTGCTCGTCGGTCATCTGACGGTGCGTGCTGGACGCCGGATTCAGACAGCAGGTCCGCGCGTCCGCCACATGGGTCTCGATAGCGCCCATTTTCAGTTTCTTCATGAAATTGCCGGCCGCTTCCCGTCCGCCTTTGAGGCCGAAGGAAACTACGCCGCAGCTTCCGTTGGGGAGATATTTCTTTGCCAGCTCGTGGTACTTGTCGCCCTCCAGATCACAGTAGTTCACATAGGCCACCGCCGGATGGTTCTGTAAAAACTGTGCCACTGCCAGGCCGTTCTCACAGTGCCGCTTCATCCGCACATGGAGGCTCTCAAGCCCCAGATTCAGAATAAAGGCGTTCTGCGGACTCTGAATCGATCCCAGATCACGCATCAGCTGGGTGGTGCACTTGGTAATGAATGCGCCCTCCAGGCCAAAACGCTCGGTGTATACCACGCCGTGATAGCTCTCGTCCGGCTCGCAGAGTCCCGGGAATTTGTCCGGATACTTCGTCCAGTCGAATTTGCCGCTGTCCACGATGGCGCCGCCAACCGCCGCGCCGTGTCCGTCCATGTACTTTGTGGTGGAGTGGGTCACAATATCCGCTCCCCACTTGATAGGCTGGCAGTTGACCGGAGTCGGGAAGGTGTTGTCCACAATCAGCGGTACGCCGTGCTCGTGAGCCACCCTGGCAAATTTCTCGATGTCCAGCACCGTCAGGGCCGGGTTCGCGATGGTCTCTCCGAACATTGCCTTCGTGTTGTCCCGGAACGCCGCGTTCAGCTCCTCCTCCGTGGCGTCGGGGGAGACAAAGGTGGCGTCGATGCCCATACGCTTCATGGTAACCGAGATCAGGTTGAAGGTGCCGCCGTAAATGGAACTGGAAGCCACGATGTGATCGCCGCACTCACAGATGTTGAACAGGGCGAAGAAATTGGCCGCCTGGCCGCTGCTGGTCAGCATTGCCGCGGTTCCTCCCTCCAGCTCGGCGATCTTTGCCGCCACATAGTCGTTGGTGGGATTCTGGAGTCTGGTATAGAAATAGCCGCTGGCCTCCAGGTCAAAGAGCTTTCCCATGTCCTCGCTTGTGTCGTATTTAAAGGTGGTACTCTGCACAATCGGAATCTGCCGGGGCTCTCCGTTGCCCGGCGTATAGCCTCCCTGTACGCAAATGCTGTCAATGTTCATGTCTTTTACCTCCAAATCTGCTGTAGCTTTTTTCTCGCACCGAAAACCGTAACATTTCCGATATCTGCTTCAAAGTATAGCATAACGGAGGCCACAATCCAACCCTTCTCGCTACGGTGTCAGCACAAAGGTCATCTGAACCGGCTGATGATCCGACCAGGCGAAGTCGTTGTCCACCACGCGGCTGGCGGCCTGCACGTTGTCGGAGACGATGAAGCCGTCCACAGTTACCGTGTAGTTGACGCCCTTCTCATAGGGGATGTCCGCCCCCCGGCAGCTCGGCACCTCCCTGCTGTTTTCCGGGATCACGAAGGAAAGTCCTCCGGAGAGATCCTCATCGGTCAGCCGGTAAACCCAGCCGGGAAGTTTCTGCTCGGTGGGAAAGACCTCCGCCGTGTCGGCGATGTCGTGGTTGAAATCTCCCCCCGCGATCACATAGTTGCCCCTGCGGTACTCCTGCTCCATCACATCGTTTAACATGGCCAGCTGCTGCCTGCGGATCCTTCCGCCCTCATCGTAGGCGGACAGATGCAGATTAATCATGACCAGCTCCCGTCCATTGTCCACGGGGATCCGGTTCACGGCAAAGCACCGATCCAGATCCGTGAACTTTGTGATAAAACTTTCCGACACCGGAAGCTGACGGCGCACAGATTCCGTTACCGCGTACCGGCTCAGCGTAACCAGACCGCTCTCCACGCTGCCATGGGGCTCCGTCAGCGGATAGAGCAGATAGGGCGAATGAAAGGCCGAGCAGTAAATATACCCGTAGCCGTCAAAGGCGTTGGCC
>ERZ1643249.4938-NODE-4938-length-10909-cov-19.919385_pt1 | contig 10909 bp, 1 predicted proteins | sample MGYA00579263_ERZ1643249 | MGnify/ENA primary metagenome ERZ1643249 (study PRJEB29033, sample SAMEA4952264) | chicken gut metagenome | biome: Broiler Chicken; feature: Gastrointestinal Tract; material: Caecum | place: Ireland | collected 2018 | study: Broiler...
AAATTATTTCCTTCTTCATCTACATGTTTTACTACTACACTTGTTTTTCTACTTATTAATCCGGCATTTACATTTGATATTGTAAGTTCTGGTAAATCTGTTCCATTTAATTTTGTTATTACATCTGTTTCGTTAGTTTCACCATCAAATTTGCTATTTATTTCACTATTAGATCCCACTTCTTTTTGCGTTAACACATATTCTCCATCATCTAATAAAATCTTAACATAATAATTTCCAATAGTTAAATTTTCGAATTTATAATATCCATTACTATCTGTTTTTACATTAGAAATAATTTCACCATCCACATTTTTTACTTGTTGACCATTTTCATCAGTTAAGCTCATCTCTATATTACTTAGTAGCATCTCATTTTCATCTTTTAATCCATTCTCATTACTATCTTCCCATACAATACCTTCTATTGCTCTTTTTATTACCTGCACGTTTACAACACTTGTTATCATCTCTGATGTATTTTTATCTATTCTTGCTGTAGCATTATTTGCATACTTACTTAGCCCTTCATTATCACTTACTTGTAAATAAATATCTATATTCAAACTTCCTTGTGGTACTATTTCTCCTTTTATTGCTATTGCTGTTGCATTTTGTTTAAGATTTTCACTCATGATTTCATTCCAATTTTCTCCTAAATTATCATCATTTACTGTTGAATTTTCTCTTACATCTTCGTTATTTGTATATAATATTTTTAAATTATCATTTGAAATTTTTTCGTCGTTAGCATCATTTTGAGTTACTACTACTCTATCTACTATATAATTTCCTGTATATTCGGTTCCTCTTCCATCACCATTATATGGAAGAATATCTAATAGCTGAAAATCTGGAATAGATAAATCAGTATTATTTTTATATGAAATTGTATAATGTATTTGATTATTTTTTTCTATTACTGACATATCAGTAGTTTTATATAATCTATGTGATGATAAATTTATTATTTGTATTGTACTTGTTGATGTTCTTAGTTTAACTACTGAATTTCCCACCTTATCATTATCTGAAGATATTACTGCAGTGTTTACATATTGTGTGCTATTTGGCGTATTTTCTGCAATGTTTGCTTCAAAATATAATGGTTCAATTAATTTGTCTGAACTACAATTATATATATACCAAGTCAATACTCTACCATTTTCAGAAATTTCGGGTTCACCATAATTACTACTATTAGGAATATATGTAAGCCCCTCAGGTAAAGTATCAGTTATTTTAACTGTAACACCTGTAACTTCTGCTTTATTTTCTTCTTCTTGATATAAAGTTGGTTCTATTTTATATCTGACAACATTTTCATTTTTCCCCAAATCATAATTTACTTTCTCATTATCATTAATATCTACAGGTGTTTGTTGAATCTTTTGATTTGCCCCAAGTATTAACAATGAATTTCCTGTTGTATAGCCTCCAGAATGTGTTCCAGCTATAATTTCACCATTCTCATCATATTCTGCTTTAATATAATTTTGATCACTTACCTTATATGCTGGTTCGGGATAATTATCATAACCTTTTAATTTTGTTTGTGTATATATATTTCTATCAAAATCAACAGTCCAATATTTACTAGTTTGAACAAAACCATATGTCTGCCCAATTTTTGCATTATCTTTTATTTTTAAATATGTATATATACTCCTCTGATCATTTGAATTTGGTAAAATACAATATCCTCCACTAGACTCATAATATGCTCCAACACATAACCATCCCTCAGGTATATCTTCAATATTTTCATATATTACCAAATCTTCTACATCTGCTTTATTTCTTTCGTCTTGAGATGACCAATTAGTTCCATCAGGTTTTGTAACAAAATACATATTAAATGTCATTGTATCAAAATATATAGTTGTAAAATAATTACCATTATATTCTACAGGCTCAAAAGCTTCACCGTCAAATTTAACTAACCTATCTATTTCGTACACATTATCTTCATTTGTTCTTGCAATTGACACAACCGTCTGCAAACTAATTATATCTCCTTTTACTGCTGTAGCATCACCATATCTCCAATCAGATGCAATAGTTTTTCTATTCTCATCACAAAGCCAAACGATATGTCCATAATTTCCTTTTTTATGCAAAATATACTGCACTATATCACTATCATCATTTGTAACTTGTTGTTCAACTGTATTTTGTCCAGATATTGATGTTGCATTAAAATTTTCATCATTTAATGTTAAATAATAATTATAATTTTCACTTACAATATCATCATTATCTGGTACAAATACTTGGAACTCATAAGCGCCAAAGCATCCAACATTTTTATTATATTGAACAACATCAGATTCTGGACTATTAGCTCCATTATATAACGGATATATACCATTAAATTTATAATCTTTTATGGTTATTTTTAATGTCGATTCATCAGCTTGAGTAATGACTATATCACCCGAATCATATACTGAATTCATTTTTGCTTGTGAACCTCTACCATATGGAATACTATAACAAAATCTACTATGTGGAATTCCACTAAATACCATAGTTCTTCCTGGTATTTTTCCCAAATCTTCTTGAAGATTTATATTATAATTCCACAATTTAAGATTGCTTTCTTTTGTAACATCTTCTAAAGCACTTGAACCAACAAGCGAACGATCTACTTTCATTTTAATATCAAAAGTAATTTCATCATTTGGAAATTCTATTCCTTTTAATCCTTTTGAAATATCATTATTATATAATTGTATAGCAAATCCATAACTATACATTCTACCCGTCTCATTACCATTTCCGAAATCCACTGTTACTCTCTGATCCCAAAAAGAATTTCTTAAAAACTGTATATTATATCTTGGTGCTGCACTAATAATTGTTGGGTTTGGCACTGTTGTTTTTATTTTATCTGTACTATTTCCATTTAACCATGTTTTTATGGTAGGCTGGAACTCTATTCCATTAGCAGCTCCTTCTATTTTTGCAACAAAAGCTAAATTCTGTTTTCCTGGTATTGTTGGAATATCAACACTCATCTGATAATAACCTGTAATTGTAAGTCCATCTTGTGATACATTTAAATCCTCTATCCATCCCATTGATTCAGTATCCCAATGAGCTGTTTCAGAAGTAAATACATCTGGTAAAGTTGCCTCAAAATATATTTTTCCACCACTATAACTTGCTGTTTGTGAATTTGATAAATCCATTGTATTTTCTATAGTCCATGTTACTTGATCAAATGAACGTACTATATTATTATCCTCACTTGAATCATTTCCTGGTTCATCATCTTTATCAAATGGTCCTGTTCCTGTTTTTACTTGTGTTACCACTGCAGATGATATTTCTGCTCCATTATCTGGTAATTCTTCTATTGCACTAACTTTATTTATACTAAATATAAAAAGAAACATAATAACTATTATTGTAATAACTTTTACTTTTTTCATATAACACCTCTATATTTATTTTATTATATACTATTACCATAACTTTTTTCAATATTTTACTTTATCTAAATAAAAAAATAGCACTATTTAACTAATAGCGCTATTTTCTATTCTTCTTTTAAAGATTTTATTGTAAATGATGCTAGCATTATAATGATACCGATAAAAATTATTACAGATGTATAGTTTATATCTCCTGTCTCTGGTAGTACTAGCTTTAACTCATTTTCTGCTGTAAGCTTTACATCTCTATTATCTTTTGTTATATCTACCTCTAGACTATTTTCTAGTAGATCATATCCTTCTGGTGCTTTTATCTCTGTTACTCTATATCTTCCTACTTCCAGTCCTTCAAATTTTACTTTTCCGTCTTCTCCTGTTGTTAGCTCTTTTGCTTCAAATGAGTTATCTACATTTCCCTCTGCATCAAGCTTTTCTATTTTAAATGTTGCTCCCTCTATTACTTTACTATTATCTTCTCTATCTACCTTTGTTACCTCTACACTTCCTATTACTTTGCTATATACATATGTTACTACTATCTGCTCTTTTGTCATCTCTCCTGTCTCATTTCCTATTACCTCTTTTAGCTCATACTCTTCAAATTCTTTTGCTTGTGTCTTATATGTATCTCCTACTTTTCCTGTGATTGTTTCTGCATCTACTAAATTATTTCCTTCTTCATCTACATGTTTTACTAACACGCTTGTTGCTATGCTTTCAAATTCTACTACTATATGCTTATCTTCTTTTACATCTGTTAGATTTATCTTTAATGTTTCTCCTTCTTTTTCTTCAAACTCTATCTCTTCTCCATTTATTGTTATTTTTGATATCTTATATCCTTCTTCTGGTTTTATTTCTATATCTTTTTTGGCATCTCCTCCATATAATACTTCCTCATATACTTCTTCATTTTCTCCACTTATTGTTCCACCATTTCCATTTACTTCTGTTGTTATTTTGTATTTCTTTATTGTGTTTGTTATTACGTTTCCTTCTATCCTTTTATCATATCCTTCTACTTTCTCTTCATCTACTATGTACTCTATCTCATTTCCTAGCTCATCATATTTATTTAAATCTTCAATTACATACTCTTTCTCATTCTCTTCTGTTACTTCTACTTCTTGTCTTTTTACCTCTACATCCCCATCTTTTACTATTAATGTTATCTTTTCTGGTCTTGCTCCTGTCTCATTATTATTATCTTCCCAAATTTTTGTAATTGATAAACTAATTTTCTCATCTGGTACACTAAATCTATTTGTTATTGTATATCCATTTATCTCTTTTTCATATAGCTCTACTTTACTCTCATCTATTGTGTACCTTATTGTATCTCCTTTTTCATCATATTTTGGTAGTCCATCTATTGTTACTTTCCATGTATCTGTTTCTCCTGTTACCTCTACTGTCTTTACTACATTACTTCCATTTTTTACTTGTATCTCTATGTTTGGTGGTCTTTTTCCTGCATAATTACTATTATCTTCCCATATCTTTGTTACTTCTATACTTGTTGTCTCTTCAGGCACTCTAAATGTATTTGTTACTGTATATGTATTATTGTCTATTGTCTTCTCGTAGAATTTTAAGTCATCTGCATTTGCTTCTTGCTCATCTATTGTATACTTTATCTCATTTCCTAAGCTATCATATTTTGCTAAATCTGTAAATTCACAGCTCCATCCTGTTGCATTTATTACTGGCTTGCTTTGTACTACTTCTTCTCCATTTTTTATCTGTAGTATTACACTTGTTGGTCTTTTTCTTGCAGAATTATCATTATCTTCCCATACTTTATTTGCTGTTATACTTATCTTCTCTTCTGGTACTGTAAATGTATTGGTTATTGTATATGTGTCGTTGTTTATACTCTTTGTATAAAAGTATAATTCTCCTGCATTTACTTCTCTTTCGTCTACTGTATACTTTATTTCTTCTCCTCTATCATTATATTTTCTTAAATTTTCAAAAGTATAAGTCCAGTTATTTGTATTACTTAATGTTTGAGTCCCCACATTTGCTCCTGTTTCATCTTTTAATTCCACAAGTATACTTTGTGGTCTTTTTTGAGCTATATCATTATTGTCATCCCAAATTTTAGTTACAGTTACACTTGTTCTATCTTCTGGTACTGTAAATGTATTTGTTATTGTATATGTCTCATTATTTATGCTTTTTGTATAAAAATATAAATCTCCTTCATTTACTTCTTCTTCATCTACTATATATACTATCTCTTTTCCTTGTTCATCATATTTTTCTATATTTTCAAACAATATTATCTGACTATTTTCTTGTGTTACTATTAGTTCCTTACTATATGCAATTTTATCTCCATTTTTTAGTACTATTCTTATTTTTTCAGGTCGTGTTTCTTCTTGATTACTGTTAGAATCAATCCAAACTTTTGTTACTTGAATATCCACTTTATTTTCTCTAAATGTTACTACCACTTCTTTATTTTCTGTCATATTTGTAAAGCTATCTAATGTATACGCTTCATCTCTTAGTGAATACTCTGGTAATTCTTGCTCTACTCCATTTATTGTTATTTTTGATATCTCATATCCTTCTTCTGGTGTTATTACTATTGGCTTTTGGCTTTCTCCTCCATATACCACTTCTTCATATGGATTCTCATTGCTTCCGCTTATTGTTCCTCCTTCTCCTTCTACTCGAGTTGTTATATTATATTTCTTTAGCTCATTTACTACTTTGTAATTTTCATTATCTATTTTCTTTTCGTATTGCTCTGTTATTTCCTCTTCATCTATCTCATATTCTATCTTGTTTTCTTTTGTATCATATTGTGGTACTTTTACTTTTCCTTGCCAATTTGTTCCTTCATTTACTACACTTGTATACTCATTTCCATCGCTTCCTATTAGCTTTAATGTTACTTCTTCTGGTCTTAAATTTAGTGCGTTATTATCATCTACCCATTCCTTTGTTAGGCTTATTTCTTCTACTGGTACAAATGTTGCTGTTACTCTTATATTACTATTTGTTACTATATCTGTACTCTCCTTATTGTCTACTACAAAATTAAATACTATATAATCATTCTCTTCATCTTCTACATGTCTTGCTCTTAATGTTATCTCTATTGGCTCTCCTGTTGGATCTATATAATATTCTTTTGTGTCTGTATACTGTTTTACCTGCCAGTTCTGATTTAGATATGTGTATTCTGCCTCTTGTGTATTATTTAGATCTAGTGGCAATGTTACCCATGCTGCTCCATCTCTACTTACTTCTACTTTTAATTCTTTTATCTCATATCCTTCGTCATTTCTCCATCCTGCTACCAATTGATCATCTACAAACTCTCTTATTCTTATTGTCTTTTGTACTGTTCCATTACTATTTACTGTTGTCTCTACTCCTCTTTTGTTCTCATCTTCTTTTATATAGCTTGTATTTAAATCTCCTGTGTTTTCTGTTGCTTGTTTTATATCTGGTGTTATCTGTAGCTCTTCTTTTTCATAATCTTCTTGGCCTTTTACTATATTATTATTTAATGTTGCTGATACCTCATTTCCTTTTATTACTACTATCTTACTATCTGTTAAATATCTTCCATCATTTAATCTCCAGTAGTATTTTAGCTCATACCAGCCTGCATCATCTACATCGAAGAGCTCTTCTCCTCTCCATCTTGCATCATTTAATGCATCTGCTGTTATTCTTTCCTTTTCGTCATAATTTATTACTGGTACTTCTACACCTTCTTCTACTTCTCTATATGCTATTCCTAAACTATATACCTCTACTTTTGCAAGTCCTGTATCTTTTGAATTTCCTATTAAAGCTTGATCATACATTTCATCAAATTTTTTAGTTGTTACACTACTTGCATTCTCATCATCTGGATATCTATTCCATAATGCAAATAAATTTATTGTATTTGGATCTTTTGTTACTATTTGTCCAGGATATATTATTTTATTATCTCCTAGATTATCTGAGTCTGTTATTACATACATTGTATCTTGTGCATGTTTATATGTATCCTCATCTATTTTCTCTCCATTTACTTCTATATTATTTTGTATTACTCTTCCTTCATCTGTATTATCTGTTACCAAAGTTATTTCTGCATACTCTCCTGCATCTATATATGCAGTTGGTAGTAATCTCAATTTTCTTGTTCCTACCACATTATTTCCAAGTGTGTTTTCTACAGTTATTTTTACCCAAGATTTTCCTGGTGCAAAATCATAACAACTATATACATCTTTTGAATCAAGTCCAAAGTTTGCTCCTTCTCCTCTATTTTTTACTGGATTTTGTATAGATAACACTGGTACTGTTTTTACAGCTCCATCTTCTTGTGTTATTTTTAATTCTTCTACATATCCTTTTGTTGCATTAGTTTCACTATCTACTTGCCAAGTTAGATCATAACCTGAAGAACTTGAATTCTCATTACTTGTAAATTCAAATGTTGATGTTATATCCCTTATTGTATCATATATTTCTTTTGCATCTTTTCCTTCTTGTATTTGACCATCTTGTGTCATTATCTCATCCCAATGGTTTAAAAATACTGTTGCAGTTGATGCCGTTGAATAACTTTGTACAAGCTCGCTATTTGTAAAATAATCTTGTGCATTATCTGTAAATACTCTAAGCTGTGGATAATATCCTTCTTTATATACCCACGCACTTCCATCTTGCATATCTACATTTATTAATCCTTTTACTCCTTTTATAGTAGATTCTTGGGTATATACTCCTGTTACTCCATTAAGTTGACATGCTTCTTCTCCATTACCCTGCATTCCAACAGCAACCTCTCTCATTGCAGTAGTTTGCATGTCATAAAAACAGTTATATATATTAGAAATAGATGCTGTTTTTGTATTATATCCTCCCATAAATCCACCTATTTCATTATTTTTAGCTTTATCTATGTCAGTTATTGTATCTATATTTCCAACCTCACCTGCAGAGTAGCAATTTATATATAATGATCCTGTGAAAGTGCCATATCCATCTATAGTTATATTTGGTGTTATATTATTTGCGATTCCAACAAAACCTCCTACATATGTTCCTGAATAGTCCATACCTGTCATTGTTGTAGAATAACAATTCTTAAATATTGCAGCTCCACCTATTTCTCCTCTATTAATTTGAGCATCATTTCCAACAAATCCACCAATTTCTCTTTTTCCTTCAACTACCCCTGAAGAATAACAATTTTCAAAATATGCTGATATATTAGAAACTCCTGCATCATCTGTTTGATTTCCATGTGAACTTCCTTCACTTTCTCTACAACTTATTTGTGACCCTATAAATCCACCAGTTTGTGATTCACCATACATAGAATTATTTGTAAAGCAATCTCTTACTATTATTCCTCCACCATCACAAGACATAAATCCACCAGAGTGACCTGAAGTAGAAAAAATTTCTGAATCTATAGAATATGAATTTTCAATTATAATTGGATATCTAACATTTGAACCAGCTGTAGTCGAAGTATTTCCAAAAGTTGCCTCTGGTACACTTGGAATTGTAGCATCATATTTAACCGCACTATCAAGTCCTGAACATGATATAGATACAAAACCTCCTATATGTCCTGTGCCTCTTGTATACGCATTTTTAACACTACAATCTTTTATATATGCATTACTTGCATATACAGTTCCTGTTAATACTGCTGTACTACCAGTAGAAGTTTGTATAAAAGCTCCATCTATATTTACATTATCTAAAAATAATCCATAATATGTATTACTTATTGTTCCTAATACTCCACATGCACCGCTTCCAACTAATTTTACAGATTCAAAATTTAAATTTTTTACAATTAATCCACTGCTTACTGTTGCAAAAAGACCAGCTGTTGCATTTAAATTATATATAGTATGATTATTTCCTTCTATATATACATTATAATTTTTATTATTTACATTATATTTAGATAAAACTCTATTAGATACGCCACCCATATCTATATCATTTGTAATATTTATTTTTATATTTTCTGTTTTTCCTGAACATTTAGTACTAATTAAATAAAAAAGTTTTTCTGCTGTATCAACATTATACACATTATATGTAACATTTTTAGTATCTGTATATCCACCGTCAACCTCTGTTGAATAGTTATATTCTTCTGTTGGCAAAACACCATTTTCATTATAAAAATCACTATCTGTAATACGAGTACCATCTTCTTTATTAGAAGTTCCATTCCAAGGAACAATATTAAGATTGCTTGTATCTACCCAATTAAAATATGAATTTCCATTAATTACATTTGCTGTAGATAATTTGGTATCTGTTACAGATGATGCAACTCCTTCTCCAAATATATTATTTTGTATTTCTGTCCATCTTGCTTTTGTAAAATCTGTTACAGTATCATAATTTGTCTCCATTGCATTTTCATCTTTTAAATTATTAAAATTATATATTATATCATTTCTATTTATAATAAATACTGTTAATACCAGCATTGTTAATACAAATATTATATTCTTTTTATTTTCTTTAAAAATACTTAGGTCCACTCTCATATATTTCTCCTCTATATTAAATACAATTTTTCATAATAATTTTACCATTAATGCTAAAATTCCTCAATATTTGTAATATTTTTGTAATAGAAAAAAACTATCTTAATAGATAGTTTTCTCATTATTTTTACTCTTTATTTATATTATTTTCTTTTTCTTTATTATTTATATTTTCTATATTCTCATTTTCTTTTATTTTATTATCTTTATTTTTTACTTTTTTGTCTTTTTTTCTCTCTTTTAAAAATATTATTAAGCATATTATAAATATAATAAATAAAATAATGTATATATAATTTAATTTTATAAACTGAACTATATAATCCCATGTACTTAAAGTTTGTTCTTGTGGTATCATATCTGTAAGTCTTCCTGTAACAAGAAGTCTATGGCTATTTATATTTTTAGGTGTACATGTTACAAGTGTTACTAATGTATCATCTTGTTTAATTCTTAAACTTTCTGTTTCTTCTGGTAAAACTATTTGAATATCTACTACTACATAGTTATGTGTTGTATTTAAATAATCTATTTGAAAATAATCTCCAATTTGTACTTTATCTAAATCGTCTAATATTTTCGCCCTTGAAAGTCCACTATGACCAGCAAGTACACAATGTGTACTTTTTTCTCCTGTAGGATATGATGTATTATCTAAATGTGCTATTCCTTTTTGTAGATTTAAATTTGTTACCCCATCAAATATTGGTAAATTAACATTAATGCTAGGAATAATAAGCGAACCTATTGCATCATCACTATTTAAAAAATCATATGTACTCTGTGTCTCATCAACATTAAAATCATCCTCACCCATTTCAACAATAGGATTTTCATCTGCAAGTTCTTCATTATATTTATTATAATGATTTTTTTGTTCATTTAACTCATCTTCAGATAAATTTTCTGTTGTACTTTTATAATTAT
>ERZ1643249.4939-NODE-4939-length-10908-cov-21.349949_pt1 | contig 10908 bp, 9 predicted proteins | sample MGYA00579263_ERZ1643249 | MGnify/ENA primary metagenome ERZ1643249 (study PRJEB29033, sample SAMEA4952264) | chicken gut metagenome | biome: Broiler Chicken; feature: Gastrointestinal Tract; material: Caecum | place: Ireland | collected 2018 | study: Broiler...
TCATAATCGATCAGCTCTGTCTCCGGATCCATGGCATAAAATTCAAAATGATAGATCTTGCTTACCCAGTTTGCCGGTGAACCATGAGTCAGATGACCTCCCTGGTCCAGGCGCATACTCAGCACCTTATCTCCGGGATTGAGTATGGAGGCATATACACTGTAATTTGCTGTAGACCCTGAATATGACTGGATATTGGCATGGTCTGCTCCAAAAAGTTCTCTGGCTCTCTGACAGGCCAGTTCTTCTACCTTATCTGCAATATGGGAACCTGCCTGGAATCTTTTTCCCGGATATCCCTCCAGGGTTTTGTTTGTAAACACGCTTCCTGTCAGTTCCATGACCGCCAGAGGTGCCGTGCTTTCCGAAGCGATCATCTCGATATTGTGTTCCTGTCTCTTTAATTCCTCATCTACCAGCTCTGCTAATACAGGATCTGTTGCTCTTGTTACTTTTAACATATTATTTTTCCTCACTTTCTTGATTTACTTTCCATATTCCTTCAGAGTCATCAATGCCAAACTGTTCCGGATGAAATACCGGATCCAGGCCCTGTTTCTTCTGTTTTTCATAATCTTTGAAAATTGCGAAAGCCTTCTTTGACAATAAAGCTACCGCAAAAATGTTCAGCCAGGTCATCAGGCCTGCGCCTGTATCCCCCATGGTCCATATAATGTCCGCATTCACCAGGACACCTGAAAAAGTAGACAGGATAAAAATCCCCCGTATCAGCCATACAGCAGCTTTTTTCCCTTTAAACAGGTAGTTCACATTACTTTCTGCCTGATATTCGTATCCGATCAGACTGGTAAATACAAACAGTACAATGATAATAGCAAAAAGCTTCCCGCCCAGCAGAGATCCATAGGTGGATTCCAGAATATCCTGCGTCCATCCCACACCATACTGGCTTCCCGGCAGATACTCTGTGATCATCTGCCCGGTAGTCTCGTTCAGTACATTGTAGGAATTACTCAGCAGCAGTATCACTGCCGTAGATGTACAGACCACAAAAGAAACGATATATACAGACAGGGCCTGGACTAACCCCTGTTTTGCCGGATGGCTGACCTCTGCTGCCGCAGAAACGATAGCGCCGGATCCCTGTCCTGCTTCTGTGGAATAAACGCCTCTTTTTACACCCCATGCAATAGCAGATCCCAGGATCCCGCCATACACAGCATTCTGCCCAAAAGCAGAGGAAATGATCGTCCCGATCACTCCGGGAATATTTTTATAATAGATCACCACGATTCCAATAGCCATCAACATATAGATCAGACACATGATAGGCGCCGCTTTTTCGGAAAATTCCCCGATCCTTTTTACTCCGCCAAAAACTACCACGGCCAGAAATACACAAAGGATAATTCCCCCTGTGATCATGCTGGTGCCGAAAGACCGCTGAAAAGTACTTGCTACAGAATTAGCATGGAGTCCTGGCATAAGGATACCCGGTCCCAGTATAGTAGCCAGAGCAAATAATACCGCATACGCCTTGGTCCCCAGCCCTCTCTCAATAAAGAGAGCCGGACCGCCTATATATTCGCCGTTGATCTTTGTCTTATAAGCCTGTGCCAGAGTGGATTCCATCAAAGCCGTGCCTGCTCCCAGAAGTCCCAGGACCCACATCCAGAACACTGCTCCCGGTCCGCCGAAATAGATTCCGGTAGCCACTCCGGCAACACTTCCCATACCTACACGGGAACCTACCGTAGTGGCAAAAGCCTGGAAAGGAGTGATCCCGCTTTGACTGTTAGGATCTGCTTTCAGCAGCAGACGGATCATCTCTTTAAACATACGGATCTGTGGAAATTTCAGCCGCACAGAGAAATAAATACCTGCTACCAAACAGATAACAACCAGCACATTACTCCAGACAATGGAATTGGCCCAGGTGATCGCCTCATTAAATAATTCCATTTCCTTTCTCCTTATTGTGATTTTTATTGTGCACAACTTTTATGTGCCTATTATCTCAAATACAAAAAGGCAATACTATTACAGATCTTGACTCAGATTTTATCAATTTTGACTGATCGGCGGATTTTACCCAAAAATAATACTATAAAAAATTGATTTCAGGGGTTGTGAAATACCTCCATAGGGTATATATTATAGGCGAAGGCAAAAATACCCCCTTGGGGTTTATGAAAGGAGTATAGATTTGGAAGAGAAAAAAACATGTACAGGATGTAAGCACAGGACAAAAGAACGCTCAGAAAAAGAACGGCGGGATATGTTAAACCGCCTAAGCCGTATCGAAGGCCAGGTAAGAGGAGTCCGGAAAATGGTGGAGGAGGATGTGTACTGTCCGGATATCCTGATCCAGGTATCTGCCATCAACGCCGCCCTTAACAGCTTTAATAAAGTCCTTCTGGCCGAACATATCCGATCCTGTGTGGCAGATGATATCCGGGAGGGCAAAGACGAAACCATTGATGAACTGGTAGGCGTCCTCCAGAAACTGATGAAATAACAGACTGATATAAGGAGGTTTTTGTATGAAACAATATAATGTAACAGGCATGAGCTGCGCGGCATGCAGCGCCCGGGTAGAAAAAGCCGTCTCGAAAGTGCCAGGCGTCACTTCCTGTTCCGTCAGCCTTCTGACCAACTCCATGGGTGTGGAAGGGACCGCTTCTGCAGATGCTATTATTTCTGCTGTAGAAGAAGCCGGTTACGGCGCCAGCGAAAAAGGCCATGCATCTGATCATACCCAGGGACAAAGCCTTTCTATAGCGGAAGAGGCAGATTCCTTAAAAGACAGAGAGACTCCCAAAATGAAGCGGAGACTCATAGCTTCCCTGTGCTTCTGGATTCCGCTGATGTACCTCTCCATGGGACATATGATGTGGAACTGGCCGATTCCTTCTGCCCTGGCAGAAAACCATATGGCCATTGGCCTGGTGGAACTGCTGCTGACTACTATGATCATGGTCATCAACCAGAAGTTCTTTATCAGCGGATTTAAGGGGCTGATCCACAAAGCGCCTAATATGGACACCCTGGTAGCTCTGGGAGCAGGCGCTTCCTATGTTTACAGCCTTTATGCTCTTTTTGCCATGTCCGCTGCCCTGACCCGTCAGGATATGGCAGGGGCTATGTCTTATATGCATGAATTCTATTTTGAATCCGCAGCCACGATCCTGACTCTGATCACTGTAGGGAAACTTCTGGAGGCGATCTCCAAAGGCCGCACCACAGACGCCCTGAAAAGTCTGATGAAACTGGCCCCTAAAACTGCTACTGTGATAAGAAACGGCGTAGAAGAAGTTGTATCTATAGAACAGGTACGCAAAGGGGACATCTTTGTTGTAAAGCCCGGAGAAAACATTCCGGTGGACGGTATAGTGCTGGAGGGGAGCAGCGCAGTCAACGAGTCTGCCCTGACCGGCGAAAGTATCCCGGTAGACAAAAATATCGGCGACTCTGTATCGGCGGCCACCTTAAACCAGTCCGGCTATCTCCGGTGTGAAGCCTCCCGGGTTGGAGAAGATACCACCCTTTCTCAGATCATCCAGATGGTCAGCGACGCCGCAGCTACTAAAGCTCCTATCGCCAAAATCGCCGACCGGGTATCCGGCGTTTTTGTACCGGCAGTGATCGGGATCGCTCTGATTACTCTGGCAGTCTGGCTCATAGCCGGCCAGACCATTGGTTTTGCTCTTTCCAGGGCAATCTCCGTACTGGTGATCAGCTGTCCCTGCGCCCTTGGACTTGCCACACCGGTAGCTATTATGGTAGGAAACGGTATGGGGGCTAAAAACGGCATTATGTTTAAAACTGCTGTTTCTCTGGAAGAGACTGGAAAAACTCAGATCGTTGCCCTTGACAAAACAGGAACCATCACCAGCGGAGAACCGAAAGTAACGGATATGTTCCCTGCAGATGGGATCACCGAGCAGGAACTTCTGACCTACGCCTGGGCTCTGGAAAAGAAAAGCGAACACCCTCTGGCTCACGCTATCCTGGTAAAGGCTGAAGAAACTCCTTCCTTAGAGAAATTTGACACAGAGGATTTCCAGGCAGTACCCGGCAACGGACTGTCCGGCAAAGTAAACGGGTCTCTGATCTGTGGCGGAAATCTGAACTTCATCAGCCAGAATGCAGAAATATCTGATAAGATAAAAGAAACCGCCGAAAGACTTGCGGAAGAAGGAAAAACCCCTCTGTTCTTCAGCAGAGACCGGAAGCTGATCGGTATTATTGCTGTGGCAGACGTTATAAAAGAGGATAGCCCTGAAGCTATCAGAGAGCTGCAGAACATGGGGATCCATGTGGTCATGCTTACCGGTGATAATGAGCGTACCGCCAGGGCTATCGGCGCCCAGGCCGGTGTAGATGAAGTCATCGCCGGCGTACTTCCGGATGGAAAGGAAAGCGTGATCCGCTCCCTGAAGAAAAAAGGAAAAGTGGCTATGGTAGGGGATGGCATCAACGATGCTCCGGCTCTTACCAGAGCTGATATGGGAATCGCCATCGGTGCAGGTACAGATATAGCCATCGACGCAGCAGATGTGGTTCTGATGAAGAGCAGGCTCACTGATGTGCCTGCGGCCATCCGCTTAAGCCGGGCCACACTCCGGAATATCCATGAAAATCTGTTCTGGGCATTCTTTTACAATGTGATCGGTATTCCTCTGGCTGCCGGCGTATGGATCCCGCTTTTCGGATGGCAGTTAAATCCTATGTTCGGAGCTGCGGCCATGAGCCTTTCCAGCTTCTGCGTAGTGAGCAATGCATTGCGTCTTAACTGGTTCAAAATGTATGATCCCAGTAAAGATAGAAAAATCAAAATTAAGAAAACAAACAAGGAGGACAAAACAATGACAAAAACAATAAAAATCGAAGGTATGATGTGCGGACACTGTGAAGCTACCGTAAAGAAGGCCCTGGAGGCCCTGAGCCAGGTAGACAGCGCTGAAGTAAGCCACGAAGCCGGCACAGCTGTAGTCACCCTGAATTCTGATGTCAGCGATGACGTTCTGAAAAAAGCGGTAGAGGATAAGGATTACAAAGTAACTGAAATCACAGCATGATCCATCTTTGGACAGATCTTTAAGATGTAACAGAAAAAGCCCCGGAACCCGGCAGTATCCGCCGCCAGGTTCCAGGGCTTTTCTGATATAATCATGTTAAAAATCACTTATCTGTTGTTGATAGCTGTAACCAGCGCATCAATAGACGCCCGGATAATATCCGGATCCACTCCTGCACCCCATGCCAGGCTTCCATCAGGCTTTTTGATCCCAACATAAGCGATGGCCTTGGAACTGGAGCTCTGTTCCAGGGCATGTTCCTGATAAGTCACCAGGTCATACTGGAAATCGTAAGCTTTCTTCAGGGCGTTGCTTACTGCGTTGAGACGGCCGTTTCCGGTAGCCTCTGTGGTGATGGATCTTCCGTTAAACTCAGAGGTTACCTGAGTGGTAATACCGCCGTCTTTCTGCTGGAAATGAACTTCTGTGATATCCAGAGGAGATTTTACATTCTCAAAGGTCTTCTTAAACAGCTCGAAGATTTCCTCCGGTTTCAGCTCCTTCTGGGTATGATCAGAAACTGCCTTGGCTGTGTATCCCATAGCTTCTCTCATCTTAGCAGGCAGATTCAGACCGAACTTGGTCTCCAGGATATAGCCTACGCCGCCCTTACCGGACTGGCTGTTGATACGGATCACGTCTGCGTCATAGTTTCTTCCCAGATCCTTAGGATCAATAGGCAGATAGGGCACTGTCCAGTGGTCTGGTTTCTTCTCTTCCAGCCAGTGCATGCCTTTTGCAATGGCATCCTGATGGGAGCCGGAGAATGCGGCAAATACCAGAGCGCCGCTGTATGGGCTTCTCTCGTTGATCTTCATACCGGTAAATTCTTCGTATTTCTCACTGATCTGGGTCATATGGCTGAAATCCAGATTGGGCTCCACGCCCTGAGAATACATATTCAGGGCCAGGGTAATGATGTCCACATTTCCGGTCCGCTCTCCGTTTCCGAAAAGTGTACCTTCGATCCTGTCAGCCCCCGCCAGAAGCCCCATCTCGGAATCTGCTACACCGCAGCCCCGATCATTATGAGGATGAAGGGATACTACCACATTGTCCCTGTATTTCAGATTCTTGCACATGTACTCTACCTGGCTGGCATAAACGTGAGGCATAGAGTGCTCCACAGTAACCGGCAGGTTAATGATCGCCTTTCTGTCTGCTGTAGGCTGCCAGATATCCAGCACAGCGTTACATACCTCCAAAGCGTATTCCGGCTCTGTACCTGTAAAGCTTTCCGGGCTGTATTCAAAACGATAGTCTGCCCCAGCCTCATCAGTAAGCTGCTTCAAGAGGATTGCTCCGTCTACAGCGATCTTTTTAATCTCTTCTTTGGATTTTTTAAACACCTGTTCTCTCTGAGCCAGAGAAGTGGAGTTATATACATGTACGATCACGTTTTTTGCTCCCTTAACTGCCTCAAAGGTTTTCTTGATAATATGTTCTCTGGCCTGAGTCAGCACCTGGATCGTCACATCGTCAGGGATCAGGTTTTCTTCAATCAGGGTGCGGAGGAAGGTATATTCCGTCTCGGAAGCGGCAGGAAATCCCACCTCAATCTCCTTAAATCCGATCTTCACCAGCATTTTGAAGAACTCGATCTTCTGTTCCAGGTTCATAGGGATCACCAGCGCCTGGTTTCCGTCACGCAGGTCCACGCTGCACCAGATCGGCGCATGATCCACATAGTCTTTCTCAGCCCAGTCCATACATTTCACCGGGGGGAGAAAATACTGCCTTTTGTATTTACTGCAATTTTCCATTTTTCTATTCCTCCCATTCCAATTTGCAATAGCTTCTTATTAACATAACATTTTCCGGTGAAAACGTCAATTCTTTTGCCTTAATTTATGTGGAGGAATTTACTCAATTTACCCTGGCCTTCCGAAGGCCAAGAGCCCCTGTCAGATACAGAACGCCTCCTACAATCAGACCGGCCAGAAGCTGCAGAGGCATAGCAGTTTGCAAAATTTTCCCCGCCCCATAGTGAAACCAGGAGGTCTGTACAACCTTAGGCAGGGCAATCGCCAGCAAAGACCACATAAAGACCAGGAACCAGGGGCCTCTTGTTCTGAACCGGTGGACAAAAGCTCCTCCCGCGCAGGATAATCCGGCGATCAGCAGGGCATATACCGGCATCCAGGGGAGAGATACATACCCGGAAAAAATTTTTACTGCCGTCTCTAACTGCCTGGTTGCCCCGGGGCCATCAAAAAGGCTGTGAGAGATCAACATCTCCAACTCCAGAAATATCCTCAGCAGGATTACCATAGCCAGACTTTGGAAAAAGGCCACCACACCGGAAGAAATGAAAAATTCCTTTCTGGTATGACAAAACCGCAGGAAAAAATCATATCCGTAAAATACATCTGTTCCAAAACCGATCACACACATGATCACGCCCCCAAAGACAGACAGCATAGTCGCAAAAGGCAGGACTTCCGGAAGCTGGATCCCGGCCTTCATGGCTCCGGAAATCAGATTTCCAAAGATCCACATAATGGCGGTCATAGAAAGATAAAGAAAAAATTCCTTTTTTCTGATCTTCCAGATAGCTTTTACATTTTTCCACATCATAAGCACCTCCTATATACGGACCTCCAGATTCTTCAGCAGTTTCCAGGAAAAATACCCCATAAGGCAGTAAGCCGCTGCAGAAACCGTCAGCCAGAGCAGAGGATTTTCCTGCAAAAACAGGAAGGAAATCTGTATCCCTGAAAAATCATTTTCATTTATGAGCGCCGTAGTATTATAGCCTACAAATCCCCCTATGGCGGCGCAGGCAGCCACTATGGCGATCAGTACGATCCACTGTTTCCTGGTCTTCAGATAAAGGATGATCAGCAGCTCCTCAATTCCCTGCGTCAGCATCATCAGCACAAATCCCCAGAAAACCATACTCAGATCCTTCCATATCGTCAAAGACCATCTTCCAAACACCATAGCCCCTCCGGAAATAAGAGCTACGAAAAGAGCGCTGAGCAGCTTTACAAGCTGCATATCCCAAAACACTCCTTTTCTGGTATATCCCATAAAGATCTTCAGCGGTTCGTATGCGCTGTATCTGGAATAGATCATAAGGGTCAAGGTAGCCGCCGACACAAGGATCAGGCTGTCCGGAAAGGAAGAAGCCGCCAGTTCTCTCAGTCTTTCCAGGTTCCACTGAGAGGAACGGATAAATTGTGCCGCGCACAGGACCAGGACCAGGCCTAAGCCCACCCAGAGATCTTCCCATACCATCTTCAGGATTCTTTTTTCTCGTTTCATATCATCCAGCCTCCCCGTCACACAATGAGACAAACACCTTCTGCAGATTCATAGGCTGAAGGGTGATCCCCTCTGTCTTCTCCAGAATTTCTCCCCTTTTGAGCCTTACCATTACGCTTTTGCTCCTTCCCAGAGTCTCCTGGTGATGGATCTCTTTTCCTTTTACCGCCTGATCTACTTCCTCTGCTCTGCCGCTGACATAAATACAACGCTCCAGCAGCTCCTGGGTATTTTCTTTTAAAAGGATCTTCCCCTGGTGAAGGAAGATCACTTCCTCAAACAGATCCGCCGCCTCCTCGATAATGTGAGTGGAGATCACAAAGGTCCTTCCGCTTTCTGTAAATTCTTCCAGCAAAAGCCGGTAGAACTGTTCCCTTGCCACCACATCCAGGCCGGAAACCGGCTCATCCAGAAAAGTAAAGTCCGCCTTGCTGGCCAGTGCCAGTACGATGGAAAGCATAGAAAGCATACCTTTGGACAGCTTTAATGTTTTCTTCTTCCTGTCCAGGTGAAAGAGACCCACTAATTCCTCCGCCATTTTTTTATCCCATTTCGGCAGGTAGGCCTCTGCCATTTCCAGGTAATCTTTCACCTTTAATCCGCTGGAATCTCCTGTTACATTAGGGCTGATCTCCCTGGAAAAGAAAATATGCTGCAATGCCACAGGATTTTCCCATACCGGCTCTTCTCCCAGATAGATCTCTCCGGATGTAGCCGGGTTCTGTGCGGATAAGATAGAGAGCAATGTGGTCTTTCCTGCGCCGTTTCTTCCGATCAGACCGTAAATCTTCCCCGGCTCCAGAGTCAGATCTATATTGTGGAGTACCTCCTGTTTCCCGTATTTTTTCACGATTCCTTTAGATCTTAAAACTTTTTCACTCATTCTCATTCCCTCCCTGCTCCCATGCGATCATTTCAATCAGTTCTTCTTTGCTGATCCCCAGATTTGCCGCTTCTGTAAGCATGCCTTTTACATAATTTTCAAAGAAATGCTCCCGTCGTTTCTTCCGGATAGCCTCCTTTGCGCCTGTTGCTACAAACATACCGATTCCCCTTTTCTTATACAAAATACCTTCATCTACCAAAAGATTCACGCCCTTGGCCGCTGTAGCCGGATTAATGGCATAAAGCTTTGCCAGCTCATTGGTACTGGGCACCCTTTCCTCTTCCAGGAGAATATCCCTCAGGATATCCTGCTCGATCATTTCCTTTATCTGAAGATATATGGACTTCTCCTGATTCAAAAGTTCCTGCAAGATTTCTCACATCCTTTCTGCTGCGTCTCTGGTTTTCTCTATCCATTTGCAAAAGCTCTTCAAGCTCATCACTTATATGGTTCATTACTTGTGCAATTAACCATATCACTAATCAAGGAAAGTGTCAATAGAAAAACCGGAAAAACATTTTTTTGTTTTCCCGGTTTTCTGCAAAATGATATTCCTGTATATTTTTCTGTTTGTCTTGCCCGCTCTTAAAAAGTAACCGCTACTTTTCCGCAGTTTCCCCCTGCCATCAGAGCATAGGCTTCCCCAGTCTCTGGTACCCCGTACAGCCAGCTGCCGGGCCTGGTCATTGGCGCTGGCGTCAATAGCCCGCTCCGCTCCATGGCCTCCGGTAGCCTCCAGTATCTCTTCCAGAGCTCCTTCTCCCGGTTTAGTGATTTTATCGGCCAGCCTCAGCTTCTGTGCCAGATCGATCCGGTAATCATTCATCTCCACACCAATAAGCTTATCTACTCCCATAGCCCTTGCCAGCATCAGGGCTGCCAGCCCTACCGGTCCAAGTCCTGTGACCAGCACTGTATGGTTTCCGGAAATCCCGATTTTTTCTATAGCTTCGTAGACTGTTCCAAATCCACAGGCTACCTGGGCTCCGTCCTTGTAGGTCAGAGGTTCCGGGAGAGGGATCAGATCTTTTGTGCGTGGTAAGGTGATTTTACAGTCACAGGGTAAGGAGTTTTTTACATGGCACGGTAAGGACTTTTTTACATGACAGAGTAAGGAGTTTTTTACATCGCCCGGTAATCACTTTTTTACATCCCCTGCGGCGAGTTTTATCACAGGAGGAGTCAGCGGTTCATCCGATTTTGTATACTGTAAGCAGTACACAAGAGAGGAGACCTTTATGCTGACAAAAACAAAAATGCAGGAAATACAGGATTTAAAACTGCAAGGTTACACAAAAGCTGACATTATCAGGTACTATGAAGCGCAGGGGCGCAAGCCTCCCAGCCGTCCCACGATCAGCAAGTATTATGACATGGATGTGATCCCGGATGATCCCGGCGCTAAGCTCGCAAAACCAAAAACCTTTGACGCAGAGCCTTTCCGCAGCACGATTATCAGGATCCTTGAGACGAACAGTGGGAAAAGTTTCTGTATGTCATCTGTTTACGATGTCCTGGAAGAAAAATTCATCGAAAATGGAGACTATGAAAAACTTCCCGGCAACCAGCAGACGCTCCGCAACTATATCCACTATCTCGAGGATTCCGGACAGATCAACAGGGAACCGGAGCACCGCCGTATTTATGATTATGTTTTCGATACACCGCCCGGGGAACAGATGCTGATCGACTTCGGTGAGCAAACCTTGTCCA